>Ga0116231_10000232_pt1 | contig 84299 bp, 67 predicted proteins | sample S1TSphgellanicum_2_FD_89695 | JGI IMG/M metagenome (GOLD analysis project Ga0116231, IMG submission 89695) | Host-associated microbial communities from peat moss isolated from Minnesota, USA - S1T2_Fd - Sphagnum magellanicum MG | ecosystem: Host-associated > Plants > Peat moss > Unclassified... | reverse complement strand
TGGGGCGAGATTGTGGATATTGGATGTTCGCCATGTCCCCTTGTTTGTAGTAATAGTCTTCAGGTTGCCACTGAATTTTTTCTGAGCAAATAAAGAATTACCTGAACAGTCAAGTCTGCTGCTAGAATGCGAAGGGTTGATCCATTCTGTGAACGCAAAGAACGCGAGCGCGAGAGGTAGATTCCAGACGCAGACTACTACACTGCGGTGAACAGTCCACCGACGATGGTGTAGTTCAGACACCTCGTTACTTTTGTCCTCACGTTTGTGTGATGGATTTCCGCAGTGTGCTCCCGTGCAGACAAACGCGGGGAGCAGCGGCTCGACAAATCCCTTGGAGAATGTGCCGTGAAGCTCGTCTTTGGCCTCCAAGAGTTCCAGCAAATCGTCTCAGCGTTGGACAGGGCTCGGAAGGTTAGCCTGCCTTCAAGACCAGGCTTCTTCACAGCGCCGTCGGACACGACAAGCATCAGAAGAAGAAGAAGAAGAAGAATACTTAGACCGGAATCGTCCGTCGCTCTCAGTTTCCATCCTTTCTATGACTGCAGATTATGAGTCCGATTCGAGGCCCCCCGGTGGTTTTCCGCCTAGAGAAAGAGAGAACAATGTCAGAGCTTCTGGTATGTGGCAGGCCCGGCTGAAGGGCGGCTACAGGGCTCACGATGGCACTTGTTTGCACGGAGAAGGAGTCAGAAACGACGGTGTGGGAGCCGGAGACAAGATGAAGCTTTTGGTGGAAAATGGTTCAAACAGAGGTACGTTGAGGTCCTTGGAAACCAGGGGGCACTTAGGAAGATCTGCGAAGGAGCACATGAGGAGCAAGCTTGGAGGAAGCCACTTTCCTGCAGAAGTGATCACCAAACGTGAGATCGGAAAAGATGAGGAGGAAGGTCGAGATGAAGAAAATACTGGTGACGAGTTTGAGGAAGGAGATGGCGTCATTGCTGAAGCTGTGATTCAGCAATCTAAGCTGAAACAGAATTTGCAGCATTCCAAGCAGCAGCAGCAGCAGCAGGTGCAGTCAGGTCCCAGTGTTGGGGGATGGGAGAGCTTTCTACCACACAGCCAACTGAGAGTTTTGTTGGCAGAGAATGATGACTGCACAAGACATGTAGTGAGTGCATTATTGAGGAATTGCAACTATGAAGGTTAGTGCAAGCGGCAGTTTTTTGTTTGCTGAACAGTGATTTCTGAGATTTGTGATCCATTTTTCTGTTGCATTTATTGCCATATCTTGTTATTCTGTTTGATGGGCAGTATGCACAGGAACCATCCTTGAAGTAGCTGTCACTTCATCATGCATTCTTACTATGTGTGGCTTGTGGTCTCCTGTTGTCTTCTTGTTAGCACATATGGATTGCAATACTTGTTTGAGTGCTGCACTTGTGGTAAGGGATGAATTTTGTGCTCAGTTTTGTCCGCAGGATCTTGTCCACATCTGATTGTTCTCACCTGCACACCTGATATCACTCACCAGGGTTGATGCACTCATGTCAAGTACTGCTTGTTCACCATGGCTTTCAGATATTGTGGGGTCAAGGACAAGGTTTTGGCATGACTGTTGTGCAGCATGGTGTGCTTAGGAACTGTGAAAATCTAAAGGGTAAGGTCACTGAGCAATTGTCGCATTTTTCAGTAACTTCTGCTTCAAGTGGAGCGCTAGCTTGGGAACTGCTGGAGAAAAGAAATTTTCAATTTGACCTTGTGTTAACAGATGTCATCCTGCCATGCCTTTCGGGTTTGGATCTTCTTTCTAAAATAAAATCTTATGAGGCATGCAAGCAAATACCTGTTGTCAGTAAGCTCCCTTCCTGATTTCATCTGTTGAGAGGCAGTTTTGCATATTACTTCACAAGAAGGACTTTTGAGTGCTGCATTCTGTCCCTGTTGCAACAGTCCTGCTTGATAACTGGTTTCTGCTGGTAGATATATCAGAGTTCCAATTGGATTAGTGTTTGTCTGATTTCATGAGGTGGATGCTGCAAGGAATCTGCTATGTTATAGATTGTTAAGTTTCCAGGAATTACATTGTGGTTGTGAGGATTCCCTATTGTTGGAACTAAGATTGATTTTTGATAGGCATGATCCTGTTGAAGAAGAAAGCTTATTTGTGGTAGTGTAAACTGCAGTGATGTCAACAAATGACAGCTTGGACACTGTGTTCAACTGTTTGTCCAAAGAGGCAGCAGACTTCCTGGTGAAGCCTGTGCGCAAAAATGAGCTGAAAAACCTGTGGCAACATGTCTGGAGGAGGTGCAAATCTGTATGTATTAATGTCCTATCTTTGTTACTCTCCTTTCCTGGTCCTTATCAGGCCTGTGCATTCATAGCCATGAAATAAATGTGTTTCCTTCTGCACTCTCCAGTATTGCAACCTCTCCTTAAACATTGCTTATTTTGAATCCATACCTGGGCTTAGGCTATGGTTGGTCTAGTAGTCTCTATGTGTGCTTCTGGCTGAAAAAATTCACTCTTATTTGGTTGCAGTCAAGTATTGGTGGCAGTAGGATTGGGACAGGAAAAGAAGATGTTCCAAAGAGTCATATGGGGTCATACAACAATGTGACTGGCAGCAATGGGGACAGTGAGAATATCAGCAGTGGCTTAAATGTTCAGGGTGGTAGTGATAACGGCAGTGGGAACCAAGTATGTAACATCAAACCTTTTCCTGTTTTGGCTCTGAAAGTTGTGTCAGTCATTCTCATTGAAGAGACCCATAGCCCTTCATTAAGCTTTGATATGTGGTCTGTTCCAGCATTATCCTGCATTGATTTGAGATTCCAAGAAGGAATTCAATAAACACATCACCAGCAGATGAGTGATCTTTTCCTCTGTCCATTGGATGAAGGTGCAGGTCCATGTGCAGTGTGTGGGCCAAAGGAAACATGACCCTAATACAGAGGGTGGAGATGGTGATGATGAAGGGCAGGCGACTTCGCAAGCAAAATCAACCTCTGGTATGAGATATTTTAAGATTTATAAGTTTGTCAGGACTTTTGGATGATCTGCCATCCTGATTGAAAACCTTACTGCTGTAGGAAAAGCAAATTGTCCTTCCCTGTTCCACTTACATATATCTCTGGGGAAATTGCTAATGGTCTCAAAGTGATATTGGTATAGATCAGCAGTGTGAAGACTGAGCTTGTGGGAGAGCAGCTTTTTTTACTACAAATTCTTCAACCAGCACTTCTGTTAGTGGTTGAGGTTGCTCTCTTTCAGCTGGCTTCATCTTTCCATGCACCTGTATAGGTACAGATCAAGAAATGGGACAGGATTTACTGATGGCAACACCAAGGCCAGCCAGTGGTTATGTCAAGAAATCTCAGCAGCCTGCTTGTGGAGCAAACAGAAATGAAGAGTCCACACCTGCTATGGAAAAGATGGAAGTGGATAATTGCAAGGAGAAATGTAATGAGCTGCAGGAAGGTGAATGGTCAAACTCAGGAGCAGATGATTCTGCAGATAAGACCTCGCAAAGAGCAATTGACTTAATTGGTTCTATTGCCAGTCAACAACCAGCAGCTTTTGTGGAACAACCTGGAGATGGAATAGAAATGATGGACTGGAGAGGTAGTAATAGCCAGAAAAATTTGGATAATCCACCCTCAGAATCTTATTCCCCTCCAGCATTGAACCTCTCTTTGAAGCGGCCTAGGGCTCGAGGTGAAATGGACACTGATGCTGATGATCAACGGATGCTTCGCCACTCTGGCAGCTCAGCTTTCTCAAGGTAGATTTGCTACAAATTGTCTTTTAAATTTATGATATGCTTCAGTTTTTATGCATGGACTTCAACCGATCTGATGATCATTTTGGCAAATTTTGTTGACTTTATGGGGGGGATACTTGTTTTGCAGTTAATTTTATCCAGGGGTTCCTGTAAAGGAGTTCTCTGGTTCACGAGATGATTTCTCACAATTTATACTTCAAGGTTACATATAGACATTTTAGGACATTCTGCTTTCTTGAGCTTCATCTCTGGATGTGATACTTGGATTTAAAGTATGACTTAAACCACCTGCTGCAGTACTGCTTATCAGACAGTGGGCACTGTGTTTGGACTGTTCTAATCAAGTTTGTGATCTGCTTTGCAGGTACAGCACCAATGGAACAGGGCTCCACCAGCATCAGCACACCCCAGGGGGTGCACTACCTCCAGCCTACCAAATGGCAGGAGGTTATGGGACTCACAGTGTGTCCAGAGGCTTAGCTTCAAGTGCATCAGGCCCTTTGCAAGCATACATTCCTCATGACCAGGCAGGGTCCTCAAAGGGTAGTAGTGAAGTCTCCACCCACTTGAAAATGCATGGCCAACCCATTCACAGTGGCAATGGTCAAGAAACAAACTCCTCAGCAATGGGACCTATGATGAAGAATGGTGCTTCAGGATTGTCTCAAGTCCCAGAGGAGACCATGCTGGTGCCCAGCATGCAAAATGTGAAATGCAGGGGAGACTATGCTGGTGCACCAATGTCATATGAGGATATCCCAGCAGCACACTGGCCCACATTGCAAACTATGTATTATGCTCACCCACGTGGGACTAATACATGGGGGGCAGCAGGTCCTTCCCCTAATCTTGCAGAAGATGGAGAGATTTTCAATCACTCTCCTGCACTAAATGAACATGCTGGTCTCAGCCATCTTCAACACCCACAGAGCCAAGTGCACTTATGTCATAGTTACAGTGAACATCATTTCAATTCTCAGCATCAGATGCTTCAAGTCCCCAACCCCCAGTCCCAACAAGAGAAGCAAGAGTCAACCACTGGGACTGGATCTGGAGCCCCTACCTTTGGTTCATCCACAGTTCTGGACAGGAAGGTTGGGAATAGTGGCAGCAGTAATGTACAGAGCAGCAATGGAAATGACAGTATGCCTGCCAATGTCAGTGTGTCAGGACATAACAATGACAACAAGGGACACAATGGTATGGCAGCAGGTAGCAATGGCAAAATTGGGAATGATGAAAACAGTGGCAGTGGTAGTGGGTTTGGGGCAGTGAATATTGGGGGTGTGAACCAAGGTCTTGATGAAATGAGTGGGGAAAATGGTTTGGATAATCGCTTTGCAATTCGAGAGGCTGCTTTGCACAAGTTTCGACAGAAAAGGAAGGAGAGGTGTTTTGAGAAAAAGGTATAGAAACCTTTCACAGTCTCTTTACTCATAGGGATTTTCCAGGTTTTGATGCATTGCTGTCTCCTGCCTGTCTGCTCTGCTCCTGCCTGAGTGCTTTTAAGGATACGTCCAGTGTGCACAAGGCACCAACCACTACCCTCTATGCGGGCCTTTCTGTGCCTCATCTGTGTCTCAGATGTTTGGGCTTTTACAGGGACAAGTTAAAATTAAATGAAGCTTACCCTTACAATCTTGTTGCAGCTTGAATGAGGATGCTATTGACCTTTTTTTGTTAGCTATGTTTCTTGAGTGCTGATCAACATCACAACTGAGTCTTCCCATGGCTTCCAGAAATGAGACAGAAATTCTGGATGCAGATCTTTGTATATTTTTTCACATAGATTTTGGGTGGATTATCTACAACATCCATTGTTGAGAGCTAATGATGTCAGTGGATAGTCATGGCAGCTGATCACTGCTGTTCACGATGAAGGTGACAGTCTGAAATTTTGTGAGTGACTCATAAGGTTATGACTGCACTCATTCTCGCGAAACCTTCAAGTTGTGGATATATTGTCTGCAATTTGATAGATAGTGTCTACTAACTCACATAACAATCAAAGTGGAAGCAGTTACATTCCTGGTATTGAATGAAGCCTTGGACTTTCTCTGTTTGTATCCTTCTCTTAGCAAGAATTTTGATGACTGCTGGACAATGTCTTGACTTAAGTCTTGATATGAAATGCAGGTGCGCTATCAAAGCAGAAAGAGACTTGCAGAGCAACGTCCACGTGTGCAGGGCCAGTTTGTGCGGCAGAACCTTCATGATTTGAATGCGAGTGAGCTCGATTATAGATGATGATATCTGCAGGTTTCAAACCCAAAAACACTTTCAACCTTACGGAGATGACCTCTGGCAATGCATGCCTGTCTGTGTGAAGTTATCTAGCAACACATGTGAAGAGGCTAATGAACTTTTGACATACTTGTGTGTGCCTAGAGATGATGTTTTTTTGTATTAGCGCTTTACTATTAATGTACAAATGTTGAAGAGATCATTCACTTGTAGAGGTGTGTTGAAATATGCTTATAGAGTTATGCATTACAACAAACTGGGCTCTACTGGGCCCCAGTTTTGCAGAAATTAGGGACAAAAGGGGATGTGGTGATGAAAATAGTACACAGGAAAAAAAACAGGGGACTAAACTAGTTTCTCACCTAAATTGGTCTTCAGGGGAGTTTCACCCCAAGTTTTGGATATTCCTTACCAGCGCCTTGGCTACTGCCCATTTCTTTCATTAAATCAAGCCTTTTTAAATCTTCACAACTGATACCCGGTTTCATGAAACGGTATACAATGTGGCTCACGTTGCAACTACACTCAAATTGGGTATGAAACAGGAATTAGAGGTTCAAACTGCAGTCCAAGGACAGGATGATTTCAACTACACTCGAATCGGGGATGAAACAGTAATTAGAGGGTCAATTTATGGCCTGATGATAGGATGATTTTCTGGGTAACTCTGTAAGGTACCCCAAACTAGGGCTACAGTTTTGGGTTAAATGGAGATGGAATGAGAAGTTAGGATGAAAACAGCACATGGGAAAAAAAAGTGGACCAAATTAGTTTTCTCACATAAATTGGTCCTCAGGAGAGGTTTACCCTGAGCTTTGAATATGCCTGACCTGCACCTTGACTGCTACTCACATTCTTTGGCTAAACCAAAGCTTTCCCAGAAAAAATTAATCTTGCAAATCTTCTGAGCTGGTATCCATGGAAGGTTACTCAATCTTACTCACTTGTTCCAGATACACTCAAACTGGGGATGAAACAGGGATTAGGGGGTCAAATTAGTGCCCAAAATCAGGGTGACTTTGGGGGATAATTCTTGTTTTGTAAAGGCCCCTGTAATTGTCAATGTACGCTCAATGACTTCCCAAGCATAAAATAACTTGACCTTTGGGGATATACCTGTGCTATTATTGGGTTGCCTTGTCATGGAAGATTGTTGCACATAGAGTACTGAATGAATTATGCCTACCATAATTTCTTTCTCCTAAAGCACTTAGAGAAATTTCTTAGTTTTACTTGGAGTGCACCTTATATTCAAGAATATCCTTCTTAGCAAAGAGGAGGGATATTGCATTTACTCCTTAAGAATGGGAGAGATCTTACGCTTACAGTGGGTGTAATTTTTTCCAAGTCTCTAGAAGCATGCAAGAACCAATGTTGTGAAGGTATCCAATTTGCAAGGTTTTAATTTAGGTTTCAGGTTTAGGTTCTTATGATTTGGAGCTAAGTTTACATCTTTTTATTGAAGTTCTTGGGAGGATATTTAATATTATTTTTGTGACCTACCTACATCAAACAACTATTTTTGGGATATTATGTTTTGGATTTATATTTTCCCCCACCCTCTTTTTATCTAATTTTTTAATATGCACATATTTTAGCCACCCTATAATAGTTTATAATGTTTTTGGCATTCAATTTCAATATCTTATATTAGTTTTAAAAATTAGTTTTAGAAATTTTGAAGTTAGAAAAGTTTGGAACTAAAATGAAATCATGGGGTGCAAACAAGATATTTTGACCCTCCTTGTTACCTTGTGTTTTACTTGTACAATTGAAAATATTTTTCAAAACTTCTAACCTTCCTCTAGCATCTCAAATCAAATGTAACTTTTAAATTTCTTTAGTGGCATCTTTAACATCCTTCTAGCTTCTCAAAAAGAATTGTACCATATCATTTAAACTTGGAAAAGTACTCCAAAAGTATTCCTAAAATTATGTTAGTTTTTGAAAGTTAAGGATGAATTTAATTATGATAACAAACTCCATTGACCAAAAAATATATATATTAGAATGTTCACCACATCAATATTGAAGATTAGAGAAAAAAAAATTATTTGCTGAAAAAATTCATATATTTTTAAATATTTAAAATTTACTTTTCAAACTACCAAAAATTAAAGATCTAATTTGAGTACTTGCAAGTGCATTGGAAAAACATAATTATAAAACCAATGCCAACAATAGTTTTTAAAAAATTTACTCAAATTTTTTGACATTATTTCATAATAATTGAACCTATTAACAACTAATATTTAAACTATTTAAGCACATGCTATTATTTATTTATTTATTTTAATATTACAGATTTACAAATACCTTATATTAATTACAAATTTATTTTCAAAATATACATAACCATATTTCTGAACTAATTAACTTATAATTTTTACCTAACAACCAATATATTACACCTTATATTTTTACTCACGTATTTTCTGTTTTTTTGAGTAATGTCCCCCTCGGGTTGAAATTGGCACAAGAATAGGATTGTGGAACGAGTCTTTTGCTAAATTCAAAATCAAAACTGAAATCATGAAAAAAAATTCTTAAACACAAAATCAAATCAAAATCATTAAGTAAGAAAGTTGAATTTTTTAAAACTTAATAAGTAGGCTGAAATTTATAGTTAACCATTAAATATAATTAGTTGTTGAACTTTGTACCTATATAAATTTGTTGTAATTTGTTGTAAAATTTTGTACCCATACAATCTCTAGCATTGAGGAATGTGTAATATATACATGGAACCATGCTTATTTTTTCAATTGGACTTCAAGATTTTTGAATGTGAAAAAACATGTTAAAATCAAAACTTTAAAGTTTAGAAATTTGAAGGATTGAACTCAAACCCACCCAAATAAATTTAACAATGTCGAAACTAGGCACAAAGGTTCTTTTAAAAAAAGAATTACACAACACTAATAAGAACTCTCCCCCTTATACATGTCATGATTTCCAAATGTTTACGTTAATATAACCTTCACCTCATGTTTTATGAGGTGTAAAACCGTAGTGTGGGGAAAATTGCCAAATTGGGGGGGTTGACCTTATCCTAGGCTCTTATTTTGGAAAACTTAAAGCATCTCCATTGTAGTACCCTATTAGGGGCTTCAACAACAACTTGACAAATAACATGTTGAAACCTTCCCCCATTACAATGCCTACATCACTAAATATAAATTAATGCTACGATTTGGGGTTCCTTGCTCTAAATACTAATTGTTTTTTAATGTCATCACCAAAAGCCTTGCTAAACAAATAAAAACTTTTGAAAGTAGCTATGGTTTTGCAACGTGATTAGTGATGGTTGTTTATATTTTCATGAGCACTTCTCCATGGCGATCAAGATTCTCAAGTTTATTTTTAGTTTTTCATTTTTGGGGGGTTCTTTACAAATGGATTTCACATTAAAATCATTGAATTTGTCATGTTGAATTTTGAGCTTGGAAGCAAGAGACTTGAAAGTTAGTTGGTGATTGTGTGTGATTTTAAGGATCTCATGGACCACTTTGGCACTAAGAAAAATGTGCAAAAGATAATGAACATAGTGAATGTTATCATTCTTGCTAAGGTGTAAAAGGTTTGGGAGGTAGTCATGAATAGTGAAAGTGCTTTTCAATGGCAACTCCCAACTATAGACTAAAAAACATTGACACAAGTCAATAGTGAAATTTGTTGGATGAATTCAACACTAACTAGATGTATTTTTTCTTCTTTTATTTCTAGGGCACCCAATGTGGTATTAGGTTTGCTTTTGGCACGCAAAACTCCACAATTCCTACAACTTGCAAATAATAAAAACAATCAAATTGAGTGTTGCAATTGAAAGCAATATTTGCATGTTTTTATTTGCAAATGTGCTTCTTGCTCTATCAAAAGCTTCATTTATGTAGATTCATGGGTTTCATAAAGATTGATTTCCTTATTAAATAGTTCATAAGGTTCCACAATGATCCAATAATATTAAAAATATGCAAATCTTTATTAAGAAACACATCATAAATTAGGGAATTGTACAAAGGAGTAAAATAAAGGAAAAGGGAGGTGACAAGACGTCAAGTTGGCTCAAAGTTGATATGAAAATCTATGTATGTCCATAACCAACCACTTGTGGAAGGTTGGCCATATTTACATGTCAAAAACAAATGGCTTGCAATAGGTCGGCTGTGGTGATGGGAGGTGTGTTTTGAAGGGGTGGAAGTCGGGAAATAGCTAAGCTTATGGCTATCACCCGACTTAAGGTTGAAGACATTTGCATCTTTTGTAATGTGATCAGAAAAATTTAACAAAGCAAAGCAACCAAGGTAGAAAGATGAAGGCCTTCTGTCCCCTTCAAGTTCAAAAGGCCTTGGCATAATTGTGTAAAAACATATCGGCATGTTTGTGTAAACAACTAAATATCTCAATTGCTAAGGGGAGGAATTGATCAATGGGGTGTTGGTTGTGATAGCTCCTTTCCTTGGCTTGAGTTACATCTAATGTAACAAATCCTTGAGTTGCACAAGATCGGGGAAATAAATTCGCTCACATTGGGTTGGTAATGATAATGCTAGCTAATGTGCAAATGCCATCTTTGATAAGTACAATGTTTATTTGTTGACAAAAAGAGTTGAATGTGGTTGAATGAAGTGCATGTAATTGTTTTTGTCCCATGTGGAAATTAACATCTCGTGCAATGGTGGTAAAAGTGTTGCAAATTGCATCATGGGTTTTAGTGTGTTTGTTGCCATGAGCACAATGTAAAAGGTGGATACGTATAGGGTCAATGGGATGTGTGCACACACATCAAGGAGTGTTTATTATTGAAGGATGGGGTAGTCCAAGTCATGTATGGAGTGTTGTGCAAAAAATTAGGGAAAATAACCAAAAGGTTAGGAAAACTAGTCGAGTTGTAACCAAGCACCTACCTTTGGGTTAGAACATGATAAAATCCGGGCACAATGGGCCTCAGATGTCTCTTCAAAAAGTATGCTGGAAAGGGTCTGATGGTGCAGACATTTTGAGATGGAATTTTGAAGTCGAACCATATGTTACTTGATGAATTGTTCAAATGGAGGAAGACATGCATAGGTTGGGGGTGGTAAAAGATCACATGTTGCCTTGAGGTGTTGTTGGAAAGGAAATGTGTTGTTGTTGACTTGTAATAAAGCTCAAGAAGGAAAAAACAATGATCAATCATAAACCTAACAACTATGACTGAAACGATAAGGGCCCAACTCCTTAAATAGGCTACTAGGGCGATGGTGGTTGTCCATATGAACTTGATGCCACTAAAAGTTATTGGGAAGGAGGCTTGTTTACAAGATAAAGGTCCTTCAGGGCTATCAAAGGATCTTGGACCCAAAAAAGTCCAAACATTTTATGGAGGGAAAAGCCAAAGGAAATAAAAGATTTTATGAAGGTGGAAGATGGAGGTGTGCATTGTAAAAAATATGATGGGTCTTGCACAAAATAATAAATTAGAATTCCAAAGGCCACATGAACATCACCCATTCTAAAGAGAAGGTCCACATGTCGAACATCCTCGTGTAGGGCTTTTTTGATGAAGGATGATGTGAAAGTTATGGTGCTTAGCGGAACCCCCATGACTCTAATTCCTTTGAATGGGGCGGTAAACTAGGATGGGGTATTGAAATATGGTGGTAGGCCAAAGGGTGACCATGCAACGCATTAATGAGGTTGGATGGAAAGACTTATCACATAAAGTTCGATTTGGAAGTGTTCATAGGTAAATGATACAATTGAAAGGGGACCTATGATGTGAGTGTCGTTTGGAATGGATGGAAATAAACAAGAAGGGAAATGACTAGTTGTATAACATTAAGCCCATGGGTTGAAATGAATAATCCCCCCCCTCCCCCCCCAAGGATCACCTTGATGAATCCCCATGGTAAATGAAATGATTATGACATCACCTTCATGATTACGATGACTATAAATAAAAATGAAATCCGAATGCATAAAATGCATGAATAAAAAGAATGAGTTCTATGATGTCCCCACTTGCTGCATGAAGTTTTTGAAATATGACCTCTCTTGACACTCAATTGAAGACATTTGTTATATCTAGTTGAAGAACAACCCAATTGGGGTGAAGGTCCAAGGTGCATCTAATGTTGTGGATTATTGTTTCATAGCCACTTTTAGTTGTAACTTCAAATTGGTGTGGGGAAAAATGTGTTGCAAAAGCTTCATGAAATTAAAGACATAAACCATGGCTTGTGAATTAATACAATGTTTCCCCCATTGCAATGGGACGAACACCACCTAAAGGCTTGGTCATGGTTAAAAGATGGGTCGTTCCAAAGACACATGTAATTTGGGGTGGAATTTGACTTTGTGCAATATGAAAACAAAGTTGGAACAATTGAAGGAGTCCACTCGTTGAATCTTCAAGGTGAAAATAGTTCCAAAGGTGTTCAAAAACCATCCTAGAAAGACCATTTGTTGATAAATGCGACATGTGTTGAAACACCAACTTGAAGGAATTGAAAAAAAGCTCGAGGTTCTAGTCTGGCTCATAGTCTTTGAAGAAAAACAAGAAATAGTCATTTGATTAAGGGTGTAATGTGATGAAAGCTGAGATGGTGTCATAAGACGTGGGTGTAGGAAAAAATGGTGCCTAAACATGAGCTGCCCAATATTGCTTTTGTTACATGTTGTTTTTGGCATGACATTGAGGTGGGGCATGGCAACTTTGAACTATTTTAAACTTAATAAACTCGGCAACTTTGATTTATAATGAAGATGCTTTTACATTTTCAACATGGATTGTTTAGAATTTGTTACTTCAAGTTGAATATAATCACTTATTCTTAAAACAACTTTAGTCCAAGTAACCACCTCATGGTGCCTAAAAAGTACAAAGTTGCCATTTGTCATAAGTTCATTGTTTATGAGAAAGCACATAAATTATTTCCAACATTAGGCAAAAATACAAAGTTCAAAGAGATTCCTTCAAATTCTTTCATGACAACATTAGTGCAATATGATAGTGTGAAAATAAAGACTTTTGCTTAACCCATCCCCTCAACTCCAATTTACATTAGAAACTTTATGTTGGGTCCATATTGGCACACATATCCCAATACTATCCTCAATAACATCTTTGCCCAAAAACCTAGAAATTTAGTGTCCCTAGTTTTCATAGCCTCTCAATTTGGCCATTTCTATATGCTAAAACTCATTCAATATCTCACTTACAACAAACTACTTGTGTGTGAACTGAACATTGATTACTATTGTAACATTGCAATAAAAATAGGGTTAATTTGATTCTCAAGCAAATTTCATTTTGAAAGTTGTTTCCACATTCAATACAAACACTTACTTTAAATATATATTACAACACATTTATTGAACCAGGCCATCCTCGATGATAATAAAGCAACACACAACAAACTACAAGGGAAACACAAGTTCACTTCAGCTGTGGCACATGTAAAGCTCAAGGAAAAAAAACAATAGAGGGAGGTACCATAGTGACACATTAAAACTCTCAAAATATTAATTATTTTCAGGGTTGTGGGGATTTAAAAAATTGTCTAGACCCTATGTGGGAAGACCTTTTGTTGGAATATAATATAATTATATCATTGCCATGCAGGAAAGTTTGTAGTGGAACAATTCCCATTGATTATATTTCTAAGTTTCCTTTCATTATGTTATATGTGATAAAAAAACAAGTTTTGGGGATTAAAAAACTAATTAATGAAAGGTTCTGTGAGAGCCAACAAATTATCTCCCATTGCCATAAGAAAGTTATGCAAGAAAATTTAATTAATTACATTTTTCAAAAAGTGTGAGGTTTAAGATGTCACTACTGAAGTGAGATTTCGGCTTGAAGCCCTAACACTACAAAATAAACCTGAATTCAAGAACAACTAGTTGGATAAACCGATGGACTTATTCATTCTAACAGGATAACTTTTAATCCTTAGATCAAAACATATTACTATTACCCATAGTGTTTTAGGAGCCATAATGCTCTTAATTTTTTATAGAACCAATTTCCTTTTGTCCCAACTTTAATGTTTGGACTTCCCCAATGAATTGGTGTAATACAATGCAGACAAATGCATATAAATACCAAACCCCTTGGTTCACCTTTACATTTTTTCAGTTCAACATGAAAATGGGTGACCTCATAAACACAAGCTATGCTTACAAAGGAGGGTTTCTTCAAAATGTTGCGGTTGAAAAATTGGCAAATGCATAAAGGAAAAAATTCAAATCTAGTCAAAAATTACACCCAAAAAGGATTTTGTTTCCTTCAATTTTTGTTATGTAGGCAAACCGGGGATCATCCACAAGAAGATTTAGCCAAATTTGGCTATAGATCAGATGCAAAAGTACGTAATTTTAAGAATCTTTTTATATTTTGGCTACCTGCTGAATTCTGTTCCAGAAATCTGGCTATTTAAAAAAGAATTCCCTCAAAATCTAGCATTAGGGTCATTTTTTCACCAAAATCCTTTGCATGTGTTGAAATGATATTTTCCAGACTGAAAAAATGGGAAATTTCACTAAAAAAGAAACACTGCTCACTAGCTCTGAAGATAAAGCAAAAACACATTCCCTTTGTAGATGCCCATTTATGACCTGTAAACCTTTACAAATTATTTCTATGTCCAAAGTCCATGGCATATTTAGGAAAAACTTTTCATGACCAATGCAGCCAGTAGATAGGTAATCAAACCCTTGATGATCATCACTACTATCAAAGAGGTAGCACCTACAAACATAATATTGATAACTTTGTACCAAAATGTTTGACCTCCTTGAAGACACCATAAAAGCATTGCATCACTGCCTACATCTCACCTCCATACACTTCTTCATGCCCATCATTTGGAATAATAGAAATGAGAACACAACAATGTTACCCCGTACCCATGACCTTGAAATAATATCATTCATTAACCTTTTCACCTCCCCAAAGATTTTGAGTAAGCAGTTTGTAAATAGAACAAGACCTAACTCATGCACAACCCCAACAGTTTCTGCATTAGAGCTGAAATATTATTGTATGAGCAATGGGGAGCAATGTTGAGCTGACAGATAACTAGTCACTACAATATTCACAATCTTGGCTTTGAGTTCTCAAACTCATCTCGGGTGAACAATTGCCAACTGCTATCATCCTTAAATTCCAGAACATGGGTGTGATATTTAACCAAAGAGGTCCTATGCCCAACTGAAACATACGACTCAATTTTTGCATGCAAAATAGAATAGAGACGTGCCTCATTTCGAGCATCGAGAGCACTGCTGGCCTCATCCAGAAATGCAACTTTGGGGACATGCAAAAAAAGGCGAGCAAATGCTATACGTTGTTGCTCCCCTGAGCTCAAAAAATTAGACCAATCATGAACTGCTGATAAGTTTCCAACACGTTCCAAAAGATCCTCCAAAGAAACTTCTTCAAGAGCTTCCATCAGCTTTCCATCATTGAGGTTGTAAGATTGCAATGCATTCTTGGGGGCTGGAAAGTGGAGCTGTTCCCGAAGGGAGCCAAGGGGCATGTAGGGCTTCTGTGGAAGGAAGAAAGAATCAGAAAGCAGTGGGCCTTGGATTATCCCACTGCCCCGTCTCCACAGGCCAGCAATTGCCCGTAGTAGTGATGACTTTCCACAACCTGAGGGCCCCATTACAAGCAAAGAATCTCCAGCAGCCAGTTGCAAATTGAGGTTCTGAAAAAGCACGTGTCCTGAATTTGGAGTGAGAATTGTCAAGTCCCTTATCAAGAGACCTGGGCCCTCTTCTCGTATAATGGTTTCTGCACAATCAAAGAATGGAATGATTCACCAATGTTAGTACTTCCCTTATACCCTGTGAAAGATCTCAAGAAGGTCAGGGAAGAAAATAATTTGTACAGTGATTATAGAAGGGCACTCCCAAGGATGATGCCAACACAAGATTGGCTATGAAACTATATTATTGCTATTTCTAAGAGACAAAAGTGCTACTTGTAAATCACCTGAGATGAAAGCCTAAACATCACAAAAGTTAGGGACTTCTTGAAACACAGCATTGGGCAGGTGTGGACTTCATCCAGAGAACCAGCAGGGTACCACAGAGCAATCGATTGAATGATATTGAAAATCACAGAAGTGCTTAAGGCCATGCAATTGCTGTCAGAGATGCTGGGTACAAGTAGAGGGCTATAATGATCAATAGCAAGAACATCAAGACTAAATAGAACGAGCAGGTCTCAGTACATAAAAATGTTCATCCCTGATAAATTCATCAAACAATGTAACTAGTACTCTTGGCGAGACCCAGGAATTGAGACCTATATCTGGCAGTCACCACTTGTATAAGTTAGTCACAAGTATTAACGACTGCAGGGTCTGAAAATTAGAATAAATCCTCTTAGCTGGACCTGGTGGTAAGACAAATACTGGTCGTACTGGCAATGCTTCTTGCTTTTCTTACACATGGCAACTTAATCACTCACCATTACCATAGTGGCACCCCCAAATCAACTCCAGGCAGGTGTTGATAATTTAGAATTTGAAGTTTCAATAACCCCTTTTCAGGTTATCATTTGAATTGGGAAAGGCTACCATTGAACATAAGAGGAATTTCAGGTACGTCACATAATAGTTAAAAGTAAAGGTCAAATCAGCAATCAATTGATCAGTTTACTTGCCCTTTTCCAAAGCTAAATCTTGGAACTTTTTAGGGCAAGTATGTTACAAGGGAATTTAGTACTGGAGGATGTTTATAGAGCTACCATTGGTTAGACTTTAAAACATATTTGAGTGGAGGCAAATCCTGAAAATAGCCTTCTCACTTGCTTCTGTCACCAATCTCTTTCCAACAACATAAAGCTCCCTTGCAATAGCCTCTTTCACTTCTTGTTCTGATTAGGACTGAAGTGCAAATATAACCAGGAGATGAGTCGGGTAATGGGTTAAGAATAAACCAGCAGAAATTGTTTGCGGTACAAGGGTGATGAGACTTGAAGAGTCAGAGTCCACAGGAATGGAGTGACCTGCTGAGGAAGAGGTGGAGCTCCAACTTTTCTTCTTCATTAAGCGCACATCACCTGTATGTTCCTGCAAGGCCTCAAGAAGACTTTCCAGTCGTTCTGTCTGTGCTGCAAGCCCACTGCCTCACACCAAGGTCTTTTAAGTCTCTTCAAAAGCTATTGAAACTAGATTTTGCCATCTTATCTTTACAGACATTCTATAAGGTGACCTGGTAACGATGTGAATTTGGAATGCAACTTAAGAACAGATACTTTTGAATATTTGAAGACAAAAGTGACCAGGTCATTCGTGCATTTCAGGCGTGGAAAATAATCAACACAGCACAATGGCATGGATTCTCAGTTTGGACTGCTTTCTTAACAGGTTCATAATGCTTTTCAACCTACAGCAAGTGAAAAGAAGAGTTACCTCAGGTTATCAAATTTGAGCACAATGACTGATAGAGCTGATAAAATTTTGTGAAAAGCAAAGCCTGTTTGAGAGATGACCCCAAACTCCACCTATCACCATTAAGGGATAAACATAAAGCAATTATTCTCTGTTAGAAAGCACATCAATCAATCCACAATGGGTTTGGGTTTAGAGTACCAAAGCCTCGCAATCTACCTTCAACACTCAAAAAGCATAAGAAATGATGTAAGTTTAGGATGTTAGAAGGATTTGCAGTACACATAATTGATTTCATCCCTGTTTTGGTCAAATGTTAACATGTCTATGATAGCCATTTCTGGACAAAATAAAAAGCTGTGTAAAGATAATGTAAAGATATATGATAAACATAGAGCCTTAGCAATCAAGAACTATTGTTAAATTTAGAATTGCAAGAAACCAGGTTATCAGTAATTACCTCACCAGAAAAGTAGCGGGGAGCAATGATAATGGAAGGAACAATTATCATTGAGAACTCATATGCATTACTGAATAATGACAGGTTTCGATTCCAAACAATAAGTTCCCTCATATTTGCCACCAACACTGCCAAAAACACCTAAACTCCAGGAGGACAATCAACAAGTCCGGATTAGATGAGAAAAACCATTCCACATGTTTGGTTTCAATTCCAATTGCTTATTATCTACTAATCTTCGATGCAAGCTCCAAGTTGCAAGAATTACAGTGCTGTCTGATGGGTTTTCAAAACCCAATTGAATAAGTCAACAAGGTCGCAAGGTTCTTGCAATCCAGGATACATGGATATCCTTATCCTGCTTAGGGTTCTAAGTCAGAAAGATCATGAGGTAGATCTTGGACAATAACTGGTGTCAAAGACAAGGATGCTAACCCACTCCTGACCCCCTCAAGTTGAAGGCATCATGAACAAGCATCACAATACTTGTTCAGAACAGTAGAAGCCTGTCACTTGCTGGGCTCGGTCTTAAATGCTGTAAACATAAATTGATTTGAAGTTTGCTGTTACTGTCAATGAATAATAGATTTGAACTGATTGAACTACAAATAATATTCACAATTTCTCCTTGCATACTGGTGATCTGGTTGGGTTCAGTGTAGGGTAATGCCCTTGGAGCAGAGAGTTCCAGAAGTAAGCACCCACCTGAGGTGGAGCTGAAGAGTGCTTCCTTCCAGAACTCCCCTGGCTCCAAGGGCATTACTGAGTTTAAAAATTGATCTGATTTTTTTCCCATGATACTGGCAGGTATCAGGAGGAAAAAATGACGAGTGGCATTTTGGAAAACAAAATGCCCATGCCTGCAGGCACTTCATTTTCCAAAATGCCCCATGGGATTTTACACTTTGTAAGTATACCTCCAAATATACTAAGAAAAATCTTGGAGGTTTTAACATCTCAGCACTGATTCATGTAACTCAGTAATTTCAGCAGAAGTTCTGGGTTTTACTCAAAGATCAGGGGAAAGGTGTAAACCTTCACAGTTGAAGCCTCATATCTTTCACCTTGGTAAAAAGCAATTGACTCCACATTGTCCCGAACTCGTACCAGAGAATATCGAAAATTTGCCTCCTTTTGCAGTGCCTGCAATTAAAAAGGTAAAGACAACATTACAAAGGAGCCAGGTTGGAAGCTTAAGCTCTCACCATGGCAGCTCCATAGTATAATCTGGAGTCCACATACAAGGATCAAAAAGACTGGAAGAGATATATAAAATGCAACAGGATGTGTTTGGGGGCACACTAGGAAATGTCCATTTACAGAATACATCAAGGAAATGTATCACTAACCTGAAACTTGAGAGTCATGAGGTGCTTGCCAAATCCATACACAGTGACCAGAGTACCAATGGCAGAATATAACCCCAGAAAATAGACCAACTCTGGTGCAATTGACCTGCACAACAACTTACTCAGATCACACATATTGGTGGAAATAACAGCTTGACATGGATCTCATTTACCACAGAAGCACTTGCTAAGGTTCATACAAATGAACTTTCCAGAATGCATCTTTGAGAAGTAAAGAAAAATCCACAAATCACATTGAAGCTAACCATTGTGTCAATTCCAGCAAAAACAAAACTGACACGACAAGCATGATTGTGGCCATAACCTTTATGAGTGACTCAGAGAAAGTATCAAAGCATCACATTCATCACAGGGACTAGCTGCCATGACTCTCCTGCTGCCTTCATCAGCTCCCAAAGTCATCAGTTCATGACTTACAACTTCACTTTGCAGCAGATCCATTTGGTATTTACTCTGTGCACCATAACACGACCTATTTAACTTACAGATCATGAGAAAATACAATTTACCCATCATCCATAAGGATACAACAGTACAGCATTCACACACAGGCAAAAAGGTAACCATAGTCATAGGGAGCTTACCAGAGTACACCTATAAAGCCAAGAATGTTGAGGAACTTGCTGGCAAATAAGGCAATAATGTCCACTGTGTTGCGGGTAAAGCTTGCGACATCTTCACAAATCCGTTGGTCAGGGTTGTCAAGGCGTCCCTCCATTTTCAACTCAAAGTATGCACTGTTGGCTTCAAGCACCACCCAATCAACAAAAAATATTCTCACAAATCCGTAGTACATTGCCCTGCTAGCACTTAGAACCCTACAACAGATCACCCTAGTACACAGACCTTTCACATATATCATGGGTGGCAGATGACCATTCTGGGTAGCTACAGTCTTGCAAGTACACTAATGAGGCAGGATCCTAAAACCAGACCATCCTCCTTATTCTTCCAGTGATTTGAGATCACATTGTGAGGTCCACAGCTGCTAAGATCAGAGGAAGCTCACTGATTGATTTCATGTCTTTAAGTGATGTTCAAGATAGGTTATGTGCAAAATGTCTCATCATCTCCTGGAGGTCCATTTTTGGGCAACCTGCTGCTCCATTAGGGTTTGAAAGTGAAAGCAAAGGGGAGAAATGGTGAAGAGCTGTACAGAAGTAGTTGGAAAGAAGAAGCTCGGTGAGCCATACCCGCCATTCAATTACAAGAAGCTCCTGCCACCCCACAGTGATCAGAAAGACTGTGAAAGTGCTGTACTGTATTTTTTCTGCTTTTTTCTATTGACCATGGAGATCACAAGTAAATGACATCATGTAAAAAGCTATCTCCTCAACCTAAAAGAAGCAAATAAGCACTCTTTTACTCAACAACAGAGAGAACCTGCATGTATTGATAGAAGGCGTATAAGGGGGCAGCGATGATGACAATGCCCACAAATCTCCAGATAGCCTTATGGAACCCAGTTACATCCTTGCCAGAGAGAGCAGTCGCAAAATCTCTCTGTACATAAGACATAACTACAAACAATCCTGCCACAATCCATCATCATCATCATCATCATCATCATCATCATCCCTGTTAGTGAAAGCTACAGCAACCTATCTTGTTCTTGTTGTCAAGCATTACACAATTGTCTACTACGGGAAATGAGAGAGACAAACCTGCGCAAACGGCACAGAGAATAAGGACTAGGGCAAGGAGAAAACGAGCTTTCAACTTCCGATCGCCAACGAAGAAGATAATGGCGACTCTCCATAGCTTCCGCACCATATGCAATGACGGCGACGGACCCTCTTGTCTACTACTTGCGGCCTCCCCTGCCATCTCTGCCATTCCTTCCAACTCTCTTTCTCTTTCTCCGAGCTCTGTCTATGTCTTTCACTTTACGGTCGCCTTCCAGCATTAGGGCCGGGGACTTTCCTTTCTTCACGTTACAACGTTGGTGCTGCCATGCTCGTCAGATTCAGTGTCCTCGCGAACGAAGCGCGCGTTGTCCGTGTGGACGAGCTTTCTTTCTCATAGCTTCAGTATGGCCATGCAACCTGGGAAAAAGTAAGTTTCTCGTAGCGCTCTTAACACCCGCGCTGCCCCCTTACAGCATCCCCACCGGTGCTCAGTATGTGAACCTGCAAATTAAATTGGATGAAGAAAAGTCAATATATTCCGGCTTTGCTCAGGAAAACAGTTTGTTAACTGCATATTTGCTCTGTTTGCTGAGGCTGGTAAAAAGCGAAGCACAGATATGCACCTGCTAGAGAACAGTGTAATAAATATGATCTCACTGTTGCTCCATGTTTTTGGTTGGCCAATCATAATGATTGGTCCAGGTGGTTTGCTAGTAGTAGTTCCCACGTATTTGCAATCCCACTTTCAGTTTTATGGGTAGCATTGGAAAAAAGTAAACAACTAAACTTGGATGTGAGAAATATTTTTGTAGGGTGTAGGTTGAGCCATGGTGGGGATGCTCTGGGACTGCAAGTGCCAGACTATTAACAATAGCAATCCACTTAGACCAATCAACCTTTTTAGCCAATCAAAAAGAGGGATTAGTCAATAAATACGATTTTGACTGTGTTCATTAGACTATTCCAGAGCTCCTCCCAGGGATCTGAAAGTTGTGCATTTTTTCAGGGTGCCAGCAGTCTTCCAGAGGATTCACTGGATTCAACTGATGAACCTCATCCAAGATTTCTAGTGCAGGGTCACGTAGTGAGCGTTGGTGGAGACGCTCTGATAGAGCATCTCCACCCCAAAACTGTAAACAACTCTTTTATATTTAATGAGAGGGGGTGTTTGCCGGCGTGGGGTGGAGATTCTCTAAGGCCAGTCCAAACCTTGAGACGGTACATACCTCCTGCTCCTTCCCCCTCCTCCTCCCCAGGGCATCCCCCAATGAGGTCTGTCCAGGCGTCCCTGCTGGGCCATGCGTGGTTCTCCGTAGGGTTTGAGCAATGTTCTAAAAAACTTAAATAAATACCATAAAGGAGATGTTGTTGTGTTAAATTTTAGAAAGTAGACTGGTGGTAGGTATACTTACTATTCCTGCTTCCCAGATAGCACGATGTTGAGTTCAAACTTGTCAGGATTGATAGTGAAAGACAAGACTTTGCTCAATACGTAAAATCACACAACAATTTGTAAATAGGCTCCGGAGAGAGAGAGCTCGTTAGGGGTTGGATCTGCCTACGCCCTATTGACTCTCTCCATAACCTATTTATAGATTGTTCTGTGGTTTTATGCATTGCCCAATTCTTGTCTTCCCGGATCAATATTTGTCTTGCTTAAGGAAATTATAAAATTGAATGTTATGTTGTCCTTGACAACTTTGATCCTATGCCAATAGGGAAGCAAGAATTAGTACCCATCACAAGCCTACTTCTTAATGTTTACAACAAAAATATCTTTAATTAATTATCTCTCTCTATATATAAAAACATTAGTTAAACCTTGCACGTGGCATTGCTTGAATGCCTAAACAGAACTTGTTAAACATATTTAGTGTTTTTTGTTCAACCTAGCAAGCTTTAAAATAAGAAATGTATGTTCAAAAAAGTTCCTCAACAATATATATCATCTTATTCAAAGTTGGTTCATAGTAATGGTAATCACTATTGGGTAGTTGTTAGAAACATGTGATTAGTGTTGGGAGGGTAAAAATTGAGAGTTTGAGTTCACGTTTTTATGACTCAGATCTGAATTGACACGTTTTTTTTGGTTGGAACTAACACAAAACCTGAACTATGAAATTAGTCTTTTGTTAGATTTAGAACTGGCAACCAAAATTGTGAAATAACATTCTTGAGAAAAAGGCAAAGGTCTTTATGTAAGAAAGTTGAATTTTTTATACATATCATAAGTACGTTAAATTTTATAGTTAAGTATTGTAATACTTTCATCATTTTAACAATAATTTTCAGAATTCAATAAAATTTTATTTGTTTCAAAATGTGTTGTCATTAGTGCTAGAAATTTTAGAAACCTTAATTTAAAGCACTAAAATCAAAGTGTCCTTGTATGTCAACACCATCTCCCTTAGTTTTTGTCTTTCTTGTTGAATTTTATTTAATGAATAAGCTTTTTTGTTTGCCCTTAAGGTTGGTACAACAACTCACATCTCATTTGAATGTCCTTGTATCCATGTTTCTCGTGCAAGATTATTTCCATTTTGTTTTGTTCAATTTTGAGCAACAATAACAACAATTTTTTACTTGCAATGATGGTGGAACAACAACTTCAAGAATTATTTTTTATGTCATTGTTTTGTTTTTTGCAAATTCTTGTAGAATCTAAATAAAATGATCATGGAATTTTATGTTCATATTCAAAGATTGGACTTTGGATCGATGTGTATATCCAAATGTTTCAAGAATTGAACTACATTATTTTGACAATATTTTTTATGGTAGCAAGTTGTGAATGCATCTACTACATGGTGTTGATATTGCTAGAGGTGCACACAATGTTTTATTTTTATCATCAAATGATCACTTTGCACATAATCATTTGTGGTAGTGTGTTGTATTGTTGGAGCTAATGATGAGGTGGTGACAAAAGATCACAAAACTATTGAAACACATGGTATAGACATTTTGACTTATAGGCACAAACAACTTTTGCCTTCATCTTGCTCAACAATGATGGTGAATGCAAATTCATGTTTTACCAAAAGCCTACATAGACCTTAAGAACCTAAGTAGCCCTAGGTACTAAAACTAATTACTAAATAGCATAGGTACCCCTTAGGTAGGTCTATCATGTAAACCTTATGCAACCTAGATAATCCCTATGTAGCTTAAATAGCCCCTAGGTAGCCCATATGAGATCATAAAAGAAAGTCACATCTAGAAAGTCACATCCTAGGTAGGCACAAGGAAACTTTTAAATAACTTTGGTAACCCTTAAGTAGGTTAAGGTGTTTAAGTTATGCCCCCCAAGCTCTTACCTAGTTCACATTTTTAACATAGGTGACCTAGGTAAGCTAGGACACCTAGATTAGGTAGGTTAAGCTAGGAAACCTAGGTTAGGTCCTAGGTTTTGACATGTGGCACCATGTCACATGGATAGGTGTCATGTAACAAATGGCTAAATTAAATGGATATGTAGTGTTATCTTTATTTTCAATGTTTTAATCCAATGGGCAAGGATGAATAATCATAATAAAAACATATGGTTTATATAATTTCAATCATGGTCGCAAATGGAATTCATGTTTAAGCACAAAAATATTATTAATGGGTATATGAGTCTAATTAATCATGTATTCATCTTTAGCATTCACTACTACAAACCTACTCATGGATGTAGTTATATATGTCGTCTTTTGGCGTAATGATAACAAAGGAAGCAAATGTGGTTTTTCCTATAATCCTAATTTGTGCCTCCCACTTTGGTCCAATCTACTGAAGTTGCAAAGAAAATATCATGAACATCTAGGAACAAGCCATCATCCATCATGAAAAAAAAGGTGTTTTGCAATTAATTGACCACTTGCAACTCACCATATTTTTACATTGTGAGTATTATTAGACAAGTTGCATGAGTTGCAACCAATTATATATATAATGAAATTCATTGCAATTACAACTCAATTGCAATTCTATTGAAACGATTCATTTGCAATTATTATGTAATTCCACTACAACTACATCCATAACATCATGTTGACGTTATTCATTTTCATCCATCCATTAAAATTTGACATGTGGCACTATGAAGATTTTTGGATTAATTTTTTCTTTTTGGAATATTGATCTCCATCATCTATTATGATTGTTAATGATGATTCAAGATTATAACACGACCAAATTAAAAAAATTGCCACATGGCATATGAATTGAATTACAAAAAGAAAATTTAAATAAGTATCTATTTTAATAGCTAGATTTGTCAATACCTAGCCATAGGTAGGTAGAAAAATAAGAATTATTTACTTACATAAGTAAGCAAGTAGGTATGAAAGTACAAGATTAGATGAATTAAAAAATAATTATGTAAATTATTGAAACAAATTCATTACTAAACATTAAAAACTAAATATGAATTTGGGTATAAAATATCAAGGTAGAAATAGGCATATCCGTATGTGCACCTAAATTGAATTTTTAATATAATATACACATTGCTTTTAATTTCACATTTAAATTAATTATATGTTCCAAATAATTAGTTTGCTATTGAATTTAGATAATTAATGATCTGATAATTATTGATGAGCTAATAATTATTTTAATTAATCAATTTAATTCATTATTGAGTATCCCCAATTTAAATAAATAATTATTTGATTATTATTTCAAGATGAATAATTATTGTTCTTATACATCCATATTATTCAATTTAGTTAGCACAATTAATTCATTAGTTAGTTTAAAACTAATTATATGAATTACACTTATTTATTCAAATAGATAATCAGTTATTTAGTATAATTAATGAGTTCATAATAATTAAATGATGTATAGTTAATATTGAATAATCAAGTTATTGAAACAATATTTTTTTATAAAATTACATATGAATTTGTATCCTTATTTAGTTATAAGTTGTTGTACAATAATTGCAACATAATTAAACATTAGTAGTTCAATAGTGGCATACTAATGGCCATACTAGTTGTATCAATGGGAATTATAGTTGAAAATTAGTTACAAATGTATACCATAATGGGCAATGGAAATGTGGACATGTGGCATGATCGCATGTATATACATCAAATATTACTTGTAACATAGTTGTTACGTTGATGACACATTTGCAATAGTTGTCATATAATTATAGTGCAATTCTTCAAAAAATAAAACATGGTTGACTATGGATGTCCGTATGATGCGTACAAATTATCGTATAGGAAACACATTTTTAACTCACTTGCAACTATAATACAACTAATTGATTTTTTGACATGGTAGTTTATTTATTAATTTCTTATATTTCCAAGGGGATAATTGTATAATAATTGCAATACCCAAGGGATAGTTACACAATAGTTGTATACAAATTGTTTTTTTAAGCTTTAATTGTAGAACAATGTGGTTTTAACAAAAATTTAATTTTTCAAATGATGATCAAAATTAATGATGAAGAGATAAAGATTTAGATGTCAAATAGTTCCACTCATATAATTTTAATCATGTCAAGCTATTGTTCTCAATGATGATGATGATGATATTATGTTGAATTATCTTTAACATTTATATTTAATGCTCTTATTAGTCACCATGGGCGTGATGGTTGTTGTTATTACAACACAAGTTTCAAAGGTAAGGTCACCTCATTCTAAGTGTAGGTTATCGATACCACTAATGCAAATGATGTTTTTGTTGCAAGTTTTTTTACCAAATTAGTGCAAGATTTTAGTTTGTTCCATATCAAGCCAAATTAAAACAAATTTTGCAATTTGTTAATGCCTATGGGGAAATCACTACCCCATAAAGAGGTGTAGTTCCTACCTTCCTTCATGCTACATCATGGTCTTAAACATGGACCAAGTAGTTGTACAACATTTTCAACAAGGAATATAAGAAAACATCATCAACATTAGTGCAACAATTAATCATCCACTATTACTGCACCTATATGAAAAGAAACAAAATTGCAAATGGCATTGCATGATGTTTAAAAAATATTGCAAATTAACATTCATGATCATTAACTCAAGCTTGGTAGTTGTATTTCATAAATTGAATTAATCTTAGAGGTAGAATGTTATTATAAGCAGTAATGTAACATGTGAATGTACTAGGGTTGGATTAAAACAAGAACCTATAGTAGTAGTATTTTTTTTTCCTAGCTTGTGCATGAATATTTTTTTAATTCCTAATGGCCCTACACACATAGTTGGTAATGTAAACTAAAGGAAGTTCTCAACAACCTCTAACATTGGCATTATTGAACCAACATCTATCGACCTCCAACTTCTTGCACATTTGTTGTTTATTTGAAAAATGGTCTTGTAGTGTTAGCCTCCATTGCTACAAGCTACAATGCAAGTTTAAAAACTTTGGTAATACATGTTTCGTCCCATCTTTTGATGATTATTTCTTCATAACTTTCACCTTCATCCATGTTGATTATAATTAGTCATAAATCCTAGGCTTTAGGTTATTGATATTGAAGTTTACCTTTGGCTCTTGCCCATCATCAATTTGACCTTTAATGAACCTTAAATTCATGTTTCAATGGTTTTTGTAAGGTCACATATGCTAGTATAGTTCATTTTTGTAATTTGCAAGAACAAAATTCAATAAGATGTTTTTATGATCATTTTAAATCTAATCAAGGAATCCTTGTTAATGTGAGCATTCCACCAATCTACAATCCATACCATTTTCTACTTTTTTTCCAACCCTAAAAGCTAGATTTGGGATTAGAAGTAAAAAAAAAACATTTTTCACTAATTGTTTAGTTGGTTCCAAAGTTGTCCAGTGGTTTTCATTCAAAATAAAACCCCAACCATCTTTGATGAAATGTCTTCCTTTTGTTATTTGGTGATTTTTTTTAGGTGTAAAATTAGTAAACTCAATTTGTGGAGGAATTACATATCCCTCAACATCATATGGTATAACCATTATCACCTACCTCTTATCCTCCAAACCTAACATTTACACATGTTTGGTGCCTTTTGGCTCCTATGTTCTTTCACCACCATTACGAATAAAATGGATTCCAATTTCATCATTGTTCACAACAAATGTTGGTGGAATGCAATATGTTTTTGTTAAATAATTGTATAAACCACGATCAAACCTTGAACAAGCTAATATGGTGGAAGTTTGCTTATAGTAGTGGTCATCACACAATAAGTCCAACATTGTTTCATGGATTATCTTGACTATTCTTTTATCACATTGACCCCCCCATGTCCAAGTTTTATGGATTCAAGAGCATAAGATTTTATGATACCTTTGAGAATGGGTTGCACAACGTCTATTGAAAAAGGTTGACTATCTTTCTTCATCTCATGTAAGACACAAGCCATCTCATTTCATAATGCAAGATACTTTTCAAGTTTTGGTAAGTTATTGTCCCACATTTTGCAAACTTAATGTAATTTTCTCTCAACACACCTTTTGTAAACCATTCCCACATTGTATTCCTAGTTAGTTTTGCATAAGGACTAGGTACACCCAATGATTTGTAAAAAAAACATTTTATTATTATTTTCTTTTTTCATTGTGATTATTATTTGGGGTCATAAATGTGGTTGAAACTAGTTTTAATATTTCTCTCTTTTCTTATAAAATTTTCAAGGTCGTTTGTTCTCAATATCATTTTAAAAAAATCTCTTATTCATTCAAAATCTTCACATTTTGTTGTTTTTCACACCTACTAGCCAGGGTCTTCATTTTTTCATAATAGATGATGTTGCATATTTGTTACTCTTTCCTTGAGAATGAAAAAAGGATGTAATCCCTCTCTTCACAATTTGCATATTTTTTCATTCAAAATTGTTGGAAACAAACTAGTGATGAATTTTTATTTTTCATTATAAACCATAATTTCAAATTAAAGTGAAACCAAAAGAACACAAATTGTTGCTTGAAAGGGAAGTTGGGGAATGTGGAATGAAAATTAAATATGATATTGAAAAGTGGGCCAAAATGTTGAAATGAAAATGTGAGATCAAAAATAAAAACAAGATGACTGATTTGAAGATTGTAGCTTGGTTGTTACAAAACCATATTGAAAAAACATTTATCATTATGTACCTAACGATGAAAGGTACATAATGATCTAAGAAAAAAATTAAAAAATATTTTTCACCTCAATTCAAGTCAATAAATAAATAAATAAATAAATATATTACAAAAAATAAAATAAAATATTTGGCAAGAAAAGTTTGAAATGGTAAAGGAACTATGATATTAAATTTAATTAATTGTTGAACTTTGTATCTACATAGATAGATGGTTGTTTTGATTTGTTGTAAATTTTTTTGTACCCATGCAATACAACATTTGGGGGTGTCTACATGGAATTAAATCCAATTTTGAACCAAGTTCAAAAGTTCTTGAATTTGAAAAATGTACTAAATTGAAATTGAAAGGCTTAGAAATTGAAAAAATCAAGTTCAAAGAAACTCCAAATAAATTTTACAATGTCAAAATCAAGACCAAAGGTTCTCTTTAAAAAAAACAAGCACAACATAGGGAAAGTGACTTTTGATGGTTATCAACACAATTATTAGGATTTGTGTCCATGATTAATTTTCAAAATATGAAAGACCCAATCTTCATATATAACCCTTTTTTTTCTTTGGAAATAATTGAAAATGGTATTTGTTTGATTAATTATAGTGTCTTTCATACAATTGGGAGTAGTGGTTATGTATAAATTGAAATAATTACACATCTTCATTGTTTTTTTGGTGCAAAATTTTGTCAAATATGAAAAATCAAAATAAAAAGAATCTGATTTTTCTGGGCCACATTTTAATTCTTTTTTTAATTTGGTAGTAGTTTTATTATTATTACTTTTACTATCTAGACTAGTTTTGAAACAATGCATCATTTAATGTTAAATCTCTTTTAGGATGTTAACCAATGATTCAACATTTGAAATTTGAAAAAAAAATCATTGCACACCATTGGTAATAAGTAATAACAATTGGTGAATATTTTTCAAAATGTGGGACATATGAAAACTTCTCAATGTTCACTAATCTCAATCCCTTTATAAGGTAGAACCAACAAATCGCATCATAAATCATTGTTTTTTTCCACCCCATAGTAGCTATCTATGCAAATTTCTTGGCTACATATTATGTACCACATGTCAATGGATTACAACTTGAATGAGGTCTTTGATTCACGAAATGCCTTTTATTAGGGGAGTATTGTGTTGAGAATCCATCATGTCAACATCAATTAATTTTTGTTGTACATGAATTGCATCCTTTGAAAGACGTCACAGGTTTTTTGTATTATAGAGGGAGGACATTAAACCACCTCTATTTGTGGGTGTCAATGAAGTGCTTGCTCTACATGACACCTTGCATAATTTTTCCATAAGGTTTGATTGGGTGGATAGATTTAAGCCATTGGTAGTTATTTGGCCTTTGCCTCTTTTTTGTTATGTAATGGGGTTTGTAATTTGATGGGATTAACAAAGGGTTAAATAATAAGGTATTATATAAATCAATTGTGTTTATGTATGACTCATTAAGATTACACTGAATCATTCTTAACAAGTCATGGCATAAATTAATGTGCATAACCCAAACTAAATGACTTATTAAAAAAATCATCACAACATTTATTATGCATGATTCAAATTAGATGAATTGCAAGATCATGAGCCATCAAGGGGATAAGACTTTTATAACTTTTTTGTTTATTTTTTTAATGATAAATCAGTATTATGTAAGATTTTAAAAACTTTCTTTTTAATTTTTTATTTCTTAATATATAAGTGAATGTTGAAAACAAATTGAAAACATCTTTACTTTACTAGAATGAAACTTGACATGTAACATTAAATTTTTTATAAAATAAACTTGAGATTAAACATTGAAAAAATGTTAATTTATTTTTACATATTTTTGTAAAGACATACAATTCATGATAAGAATGATGACTATGACATATTAAACATGCATAAAAATTAATATGTGAAAAAATGTTTGTGAGACACAAAACACATAAATTTTCATAATTATGTAATAAAATTACATAGTTTCAATCTTTTAAGTTGTTTATTCTTCATAACTTCAAGTCTTGTGATGATTTACAATACATGCAACACAAGTTTGTTTGGTTCTTCTAAACAAAACATGTAGAGCATAACCATGCAAGTGCCACACAAGGTGTCACAATGACATTTACAAAGGTTCATAATGAGGTGTTTAACATCTTCCCAACATTGGGATCACCTTGTGTGAGCTTGCAAAGGTTTATAATGACGTGTTTAATGTCTTGGCAAAATTGCAACCGCCTTAGGTGAACCATCACCCACATTAGACCATGGTAAAAATCCCAATGAAAAAAAAAAAAATTATAAAAATTACAAATATACCATGTTCGGACCAAATCAGACTTTTTGAGTTCAAATCTAACATTTTAGGGCTTAAGCCCACTTTAGATAGGGGTCCAAGGTCCAAATTCTTAAGAACCAATTTGGATTCATTTGAAGCAAATTGAATCTTTCTTTGAGTTGGACCTTGCCTTGGACCATAGCTTGCATCTAGGTTCTTCAAATTGTGAGCCCTTCATTTTAGGTTTTTTTTTTTTTCCCCCAGGGGTTTGAACCAATTAATTTCCCCTCCAAAATGGTGCCATGTAGGTTTAGCTGGAATTTGGCACTTTTTTGGTATTGGAGCTTCACTTAAAAGCCATGGGTCCAATTTATGGCTCTCATCCAATAAGATTGCTCTATTTCATTGGACCCTGGACCCTCATCTAAAATGGCTACTAAGACGCCTCCTCACTCAAAAAGGTAAAGCTACTAACGTGGTTCAACATGGCCCACTGAAATCTAATATCTTAATTATGTTTAGCTACTGACTTTACATTTTTATTTTATTTTAATACTTTCACTTTACTTAATATTTCCTTACCTATTGTTAGGAAGTCGATCTGAAGAGCCATCCTACTGGGCCCGGCTGGCCTGCTGAGAGCCCAGTAAATATGCACCTCAAACTGCGTACTCAGAATAGGTAGTCGACCTCAATAAATGTCATGTCAGCAAACTTTCTCAAAAAAAAACCTAGACTATGAACCCTAACTCCATTTGATTGTTGCTAAATCCAAAGAATGGGCATGTTTGTTGTTTGCAAGGTAACTTGGTGTTGATGGTGTGAACAGATTTGCTTTTGTTCCTTTTGGGAAATATGATGATCAAAATGTGAATCCCTCCATAAGAGAGGTAAAATTTCTTTTTCTTTTGTCCTTATTGAAAGCTTTACTACAAAGGAAGGAGGATGGGTTTGGGTTTGGAATTTGAGTTTAAGTATCACATTGTAGCTACCCTTTTCTGTATTTTAGTGTTGGGAAACAAGATGGGATGTGGTTATTTTTGTTTGAAACTTCTACATACAATTGTTGCTTCCAAATTTTGAACCAGAATCATAATACTGTCTATTACATTTGGGGATGGGATTCAAGAACCCCCCTTCCCATTTTCAAGGTGGGTTGAAAGCAAACATGGTGTCTAGTTTGCTAATATTTTTCCAGGCAAATTGTTTGCCTAATATGATATGTTAATCAAGAAAATTGGGGCTTCCTTTTAATGCTAGAACTGGAGCTTTAAAAACTCTAGGCTATGAAAGCCAATTGGATATGTTATCCATCTCAGTGATAAAATGTTCAAATGTGTTACTTGGTTGTTCTTATGGAGTACATGTATGTGTTTCCGGGTGAATGTTGGTGCATTATTGCACTCCACAATGGTTGTAACTAGCAAAGTTAGAGAAACCATGTGATCTAGTCAAGGACAATAGGTTATGAACAGCACTTGTTGATTAATCCCTTCAAATAAATGTTTACATACGTAATTAACAACACCTTCTAATGTCTTGTCATCATTTGTTTGATATTTAGAGTTTGGTGGTGTTTGGATTAACTATTCCAATCTTGTAATCATGTGTAATGGGCTCTATTCTACACCATGGTTTCAATTCGTTTTTAGATTCATTATAGAGTATAGTAGGTTAAGGGATTTTGGTCCCTAGGTAATAGGCCTATTTTTATAGGAGGATTTTTGAAAGATGTTATTTTGGCTTGTGATGAAACTTGAGATTAGTTACAGAGTTACATTATCTTGAAGGATTTTGGTTTTTTTTAGAGGATTTTTTGAAGATTAATTTTTTGCATGGTGAAATATTTGAGTTTCCATAATTTATTTGTTTTGCCTTAAGATACTTTTTAATGTAAGTGGCAAGGCCACACTGTGACACACCCCTTGTTCTCTATTGCTCTTGTCCTTTGTAGTTATTTTAGTGTAGGGTAAACCTTTCCAATCTTGTAACCATGTGTAGTGGGCTCTTTGTGACACAATGTTTTCAATTTGTTTTTGATTGGTCTTTATCCTTTGTGGTTGTTATGGGAGCTTTACATTTTGTGTAAAACCAATGGAGAAAAATAGAACACCCACTTACAAGGTGGAGGAATAATCGGGCACTATCGCGGTGGCCTCCAGTTACACTACAAACTAATTGATTCTTTTGTAGCTGAAACCTCACCCATAGCAAGCAAGGTGTGTGCTGGGCTATAGCCACACATGCAACTTCTGAAAGTGGGTGAACTCAGTTTTAAAAGTGAAGCCTACTTAAAAAGTGACTAGTTTTGGGCAGTTTCTTTGGCTTTAGAAAGATTTCGATCTCGGTAAAAATCCGTACAGGTTTTTTTTTTTCCTTCTAGTGTAGGTGTAGGTAGCCTTACATAGCATTATAGGAGTGTAAGGAATACAACTTTTGGAAAAGACATAATGCCTGCGGAGGTAGGAATTGTGTTTTTCAAAATGCCCATCAAACATTTGTTTGCTTTGTTTTTCCCTATGAGACGGAACCCGGGATGTGACACTTGGTATCACAAAGAATTTTTTTATAAAAAAACCACGGCCATTTTTATGCCACATAAGAGGGAGCTTTACACTACACAAAAAATAATTCTCACAACCTTTTAAATGAGAATTACTAATGCCAATTAGACATTGGACTAGAAATTTAGTTTTTTTGACAAAAAAATTCTCCAATTTCAAAGAACTGATTATATGACCGATTGAGCTAATTTTAGGAACAACAATACCCTCTAAGTCGAGGCCTTAACAAAAAAGGACGGCCCACTTCTCAGGTGCTACCTACACATAAAGCACTTCAACAAATTTCCTAGTGTATTTGGAAGGTATTCCCAAAAAGATGATGCGCAGAATGAGATGATAGTCAAGTCTAGCCTTGCATTTTGAGAATGTCCACCACATGTGGGCTTCACCCATTGCAAAGCACAAGGCGAATATTATCATGAATGTAAAGCTTTGCCCGAATTTTATCTGTTATGGATGAGGCCTCCTAATAAAGCATAAAATTCTCATAGCAATAGAAGGGCAGTCCTGAAGCTAACCTGTAGATCACATGTGAAAGTGGACCCTTGCATTTTGGAATATGCCATTTTCTCCCTTTTCTATAATGCCCCCTTTTTCTCTTCTATTTCTTTTGATCTTGCTATGAGCTTGAATCATGACGAGCAATACTCTTGGGTTCATTTTGTCGATCTTCTAGCCGTTGCAAAATAAAGAAAAATTCCAACAAATGTTTATAGCAGTTTTCTTTGTGTGATGAATTTTAGTCATGAGGCAAAACCAAAAAAATTCAAAGTTTATTCATGAATTTCTTTTTAAATCTAAAAATTCACCAATTTTCTGCACATTGTTCAACCAAGTAGCCAGGATATATACAAATATTTCAACAAATTTCTACATTCATAGCTGGTCTATATCCACACGTGGCTAAATCTCCTTGAATGATCATCAATGTGGCAACATCACAAATTTGAGGAAAAAAAAAACCCACTTGTTTAGGTAGGTAAGGTAATGGAACACATGTGTTACTAGTGCTTGGGCTGCACTTGGCTCCTGCCTCACACGGGACTTTACTTTGGTGACATCCGCATCCATGGGCCATACTCTATTCTTAAACATATGTAAATCAGAAGGCAAAGGAGTGGGAGAGTTCTTATGCCTTCTCTTTACCTTAAGAGTGAGAGGTATCTTTACATTAACAAGTAGACACACTTTCTGTGCAACTCCTAAGGATAGGCATAAAATCCCTCCTCTTTTCTATAAAGGATATTCATACATATAGGGTGCCCTCCAAATAAATTGAGAGTGGTTTTTGACCCCGTAAAGCACTAGTAGAACTTTGTTTTGGTGCATGGAGGCACTTGAAAAGGTGAAATATTGCGGACAAGGTTGGCAGGGTTAAAATTTGTAACCGCATCTCTCTTCCCTGGGAGGAATGAATTCTCATTCACAATATCTTTTGTTTGGTAGGAAGCCTAGTCAGGCTACCATCAGCACTACATTGGTACCACGACAATCAACACCTCTCCAAAACAAAATTGGTTTGCTTCTAAACACCATAATACTGTATCCACAACTGATTATTGGTAGGGTAGAGCAGCCCTTTGCCGTTCAGGGGCCGGTGGGCGAACAGCTGGAGAGGGGACAGTTAATATCTGTTCGTTGTTCAGCAGTGTACTTATTAACGAATGTTTGGCAAAAATTTCTACTGCTTGGATTTTTGGCCTCTGTTGTTGGGGAGGGGGGGGGGGGCTCTTCTATGAGCAGGGTAGGGGGTAGTTCCAGAATGCTTTAAAAGAAAGATTGAGTGCCTTTTTAGGGATTATGGTCTGTGCTAGAGGGTATCGAGATGAATAGTTGGGCATGCTTGCTTGGCCCAAAAAACGAACCCATGTGTGTGGTGTTGGTTTGGCCATTCGGAGATGGGTGTTTTTGTGAATGGATTATAAATTTTTTTACAATTTGTCAACTTTGAGCACATTTTTTTGCTTTGCAGATTTGTCAAGTTTAGCAATGGGTGTTGTATGGAACATATACAAGGGTTTGAGTATTTGGTTTAGGGGTGGGAGCTTGCACGTTAACAAAATTGCAACTCATGATTAAAGAATGCAACCCTAAACCCTAAAAAGCACATAGAGCACACATTCAAAAACAACAACATTCATTAACATGCCAAAGGAGGAGCTTCTGCCCAAGTTCAACATTTTGGTTCTCCCCCCCAAGAACTAGGTAGAATTCTTAAGATAACATCTCTAACAAGTATGTCTTCCCTACCAAAGCACATATAGGATGAGCTACAATCTTTTTTTGAGCTTATAATTCTTAATGCAATCTTGTTAAGATGTGTACATGTAGAACATGAAGAAGAGTAACACCTTAAAGAGAATTCAGATCTGAATGTAGAAGTAACACCTTTTTTACATGTCAAAGTAAAGATAAAACAAGGTTCAAAATTAGGGTTAGGATTAAGGTCATATGCACACATAGAGGATTTGATTAGAAACAAGAAGCTGAAAAATTAAAGAATTTAAATCTGAATGTAGAAGCAACACCTTTGGCACATGTCAAAGTAGAGATAAAACAAGGTCAAGGTTCAATATCAAGTCTAGGATTAGATGTAGAGAGGGAGGATTTGATTATAAATAAAGAGCTAAAAAATAAAGGGAATTCTAATTTGAATGTAAAAGCATTGTATTTAATACATGTCAAAGTAAAAATAAAATGGTTCAAGGTTTAGGATCACAGTTGGGATTAAGGTTATATGTAGAGGGGGAAGATTTGATCAGAAACAAGGAGCTGATAAACAAGTAGTAACAATACCAACCCTTGGACCAATTGTGAGGATAAAAATCATAGACCAGATCTATGTAGAGAGGTATAAGAAATATCTATTTTTTCGTTGGTTTGAACATTGTCACAACCCTACTTTGAGGGAAGTGTGAGGATGAAACTCACACTCCCGAAATTGGGACTTCTTGAAATTTTAGACTTTGATTACAAGGGTCAAAACACCTCGCATTGGGGTGTTCTTTATATCATTGGAAAGCTAGCAAAATGTAGATGTCGAAAATGGGCTTGCATGAGCCATTTGGACATCTGTAACACAAGTTATGGCAAAAAGAAGGGTCGGGAATCAAACTGCCAATTTGACTCCTAACCACTAAAAGTCGGGAATCGACTCAACCCCGGTGCGTGCAAGTGAAGTGCGACACACTGTTAGGAAGCTCTCAAGGAGAGCTACAAGTTTGCTTCAAACCTCATCCCAATCGGAGGTTTGAACAAAGAATTATGATCGTGCAAAGTCCCGGGAGTCCAAACTAGGATAGTTTTGGGACTCTTCCTTGGGAGTCTCGGGACAAAAAGCCATTCGGATGTGGGTGCCATGGAAAGGCACATAATATACTATATGGGGGAAGGTGGTGGCTTCCCCTGAATTTGGGCCGTGGTGAGTCAAATGAGTCCAGAGTTGCTCGTGGCTTGTCCTAGCACCAAGGGTGCTCTAGAAAGGGTGCTCTAGAAAGTGAACTAACCAACTTGTTAGTTGGTGTGATGCACGTTCGAGTAAGTGAATAACTTGTCACTCTTCCTAGTCCCATCCCAAAATTTCAGCACGCCCCTTTACCCCTTCTAGTGTTGAGAGTTGGGAATGTGCCTCGGGTTCCTCACAATTCCGCTGTTTGAATAACTTAGACCCACTTTCGGTCTAACTAGGAACTTGGGAACGTGTCAAAAGGAAATCCTAGAATCCAAACACAACCAAGACATACCAAATTCCCACAAGCTCAAGCATGATGCAACAAAAGGTTCAACCCCATACCTTGCACATAAACAATAGATGTCACATTGATGTGGAAAGACTTTGAGGATTTCTACAAACTCATTGCATCTACCAACTTCCTTTGGGAGCATGCACTTGCAAATTTTCTAGCCTTAATTCATTTTTTATCTTCTTGGGTTGAATTTAAGAAGTCAAAAGGTGTACTTCTATTAGGGCCTAACTTTGAACCTCCGACTCCTTGGAAGTTAGGGTTAGGAGGGGAAAATGATACAAATTGTGCTTCGTAGATGGAGGACTTGCACCACAAGGCCAACCAACAAGGATAACATTCCCTTGGAACCTAGAATTATGCTTGTTGAACTGAATGAAACCTTAATACAAAAAGTAGCCCAAGTTAGTTAGTCTTTTGCAAAATTAGTGAAGGGAAAATGGACAAGTGAAGGGTTGGAGGAAGCCATGGAAACAATTGAACAAGATATTTATTCTTTACAGGGGGCTAGTTGGATATTTCACATTTTTTTAAACTTTTTTTCTGACCATTTGAATGGACGCACTTGGAGCAAGAAAATGGGGCCACTAGGAGTGTTGACAAGAGAGGAAGATGTAATAGTCTACAAATGAACTTTAACCATGAGGGAATGCAGCTTATCAATATCACTAAACCAAATTAAGTTGAAGGTTGTAGAAATGATTCAAACATCGAGATGGCATATCTAGAAAAACTTGGTGGTGATGGTTCAAGAATCAACATCCAAATGTGGTCACAAGGCAAGCTGAAGGACTTGAAACATGTAGACAACAAGGTCTAATAATTGTTTGCTACAACAAGTTTTACACAAATTTGGCGTCATTATATAATTTACATAAGTACCTTTCTTATCACATATGGAACAATGATGAAACAAATGTATAGGCATGTAAACAAGCAAGGCCATGGGTGTTGGCCATGAGAAGGTCTAATGCAATTTATAGTACCATCCCAAAATTTTAGAAATGGTTAATTATAAGCTACTGTCAATGCAGCGGATGGGAATCTATCGAACTTCTACATCTTCAGAAGAAAATGGCTAAAAAATAACTAAATTAAGTTGTTCAAAACAGGTACATACATGGTTATGCAAAAGAATGCATGGATGATTTTTTTTTGTTTAATGAAATTTTATGTTTCTTCAAGTGGTTTATTCCAAGTGGAATGTCTACAACCAACTAACAGTTACTAATTTTAGACATCCATGGTAGCCACATAACCTTATAAGCAATAATACAAGCCCATGAGTTTGGATTGGACACGATGGGTAGACTAGGCTTTAAAGTAGGCATTAACAAAAAGGAATATCAAGTCTGGTTTTAAGGCAACATGTATATGGCCTTTGGATCCAAATGCAATGAACAACAAATTTCGATCTTCAAGCTTCTACACAATAGGGCCAAACAATGAAGAAAATGAAACAAATAACACATCAAATGAACAAGATGATTAGGGCCAAGGTGATCAAAGTGAACATGAGCAACAATATGGAAAGGAAATGATTACCATGTATCTCTTCAATATACACACATCAGTTAACTAATCAAACCCATGTTGTTATAACCTAAACCTAAATATTGCACAACATTATATGTAGATACGCCTCATAGCCTTCCCATGACAAAAGATAGGGTAGAAGAGAACCTGGTAATAAATTTAGATAGCCTTAATCAAGACCAAGTGTAAGAAGAACAAATTTCTTAAAACCTAACTCAAGATACCATAAGAATGCACCAACTGTTGTTGCTCCTTCATCTACCTGCAAAATAGACTAGAGGAAAAGAGTTATTAGTGGACTACTCGAAGTTTCATGTCGTGATTAGTGCTGAATACTTAACAATTATGCATAAGAAGGCTATGGAAAAGGAAATTATAAAAGTAATTAAAGAAACATGTCACAAGGAAAGGGAAGAAAATATGGTTAAAAAGTTCGCAACTTACTTCATAGTAGATGAACATGCATTTTAACATGCAGCTACCAAAAGTGCAAGAATAGGTTTTGAATATAATTGGTTTGTAGAAGTTGTCAAGGAAACAGAACAACGTCTGCATGAACATCTTCAAGCTTCCTAGGCTGCACAAGGGCCTTAAATCATTCCAATTATACAATTTTCAAGGTTTATTCCAACACAATGGGAAGCAAGGTTATAAACAAGGGTTAAACTACTTGTTTGTGGTCACGTTGCAGTGTGCTTGCTTCATTTTATTGAATAACTAGGGCAAAGGAAGGGGGGTTTAGGGTTTAGGAGCACCACCAATAGTTGTAACCAAGAAGATTACCAAGAGCTACAACTAAAACCACAACTAGGAGGATCGCCAATAGTTACAACCAAGACCGTGAATATCAATATCACAACTAGGAAGATTACCAATAATTGTAACCAAGACCACAACCAAAAGGATCGTTAACAAATGCAACCAAAACCACAAATATAAAAAACATAACTAAGAGGATAACCAATAGCTACAACCAAAACCACAACTAGGACGATCAATGCAATTGCAAGCACAAGAAATGCAAGATTTAGACCACCAAGATCAAGAACACGATGACCAGGAGGGTTGCTAGTATCTATAGCCAAGGAGGAGAAGGAAAATGACAATCAACATGAGGTCCACAACAAGGAGGGTCACGAGCAATTGCAAGCACAAGAAATGCAAAATTCGGACCATCAAGATCAAAATCACGATGACTAAGATGGTTGTTAATAATTATAACCAAGAAAGAGGACAAAGAAAATGACAATAAACATGAAGATTGCGACCAAGAAAGTCATGAACAATTGCAAGCACAAGAGATTCAAGATTCGAACGACTAAGATCAATATCACAATGATTAGAAAGGTTGTTAGTAGCTACAACCAATAGGGAGGAGAAGGAAGACGATGATGAACATGAGAGCCACGACAAGGAGGGTCGCGAATAGTTGCACAAGCACAAGAGATGCAAAACTCTAACCACCAAGATCAAGGTCACGATGACCAGGATGGTCATTAACAACTATAGCCAAGAAGGAAGACAAAAAAGACAAGGATCAACATGAGGCCCGCGACCAAGAAGGTCACAAGAGATGCAAGCACAAAAGATGTATGCCTTAAACCACCAATATCAAGATCAAGACAACCAAGAGGGTTGTTAACATCTACAACCAAGAGGGAAGAGAAAGAAGACAACAATCAACATGAAGACCGTGACCAAGAGGGTCTTGAGCAATTGCAAGAAATGCAAGAATCAGACCACCAAGATCAAGATCACGACAACCAAGAAGGTCATTAACAGCTACAACCAATAGGGAGAAAAATGAAGACAATGATCAACATGAGGACCGTGACCAAGAGGGTCACAAGTAGTTGCAAGCATAAGAGATGCAAGACAACGACCACCAAGACTAAGATTGCTAGCAACTACAGTTAAAAGGGAACACACTTAAAGTGCTTGAACTTTAAGCAATTCAACTTGAAAGTTATAATGACAACATCACAATCACTTGGGCTCCAAAGAGAAAAAATACACAACATTATTCCATCCAAAGCATTCCCATAAATTTGTAGTGTAATTGGAGGGCACCATAAATCTCTATGTATCCCTCATAGAAAAGAGAGAGGACCCCCTCTCCGAACACACCCCCCCCCCCCCAAAAGGGAATTCACTTTAAATTTGAGGTACCCATTGGGTATCATGGCAGAAAAATGCAAAAAATGACATAAGGCATTTTGAGAAACAGAAGATGTGGGTTTTCTTTTTTCGGAAATGCCCCACAAGTGTTTATGCTCTGTAACATGATCTGCAAAGACAATAAAATTTGAGGAGCTACTATGGAAGGCTAACTCTAGCAGAGTGCCTCATTAATTAAAAAAGAGCTACCACGGAAGGCCAATTATTGTCCCGGGTGTGCCTAGGTAAGAAAAAAGAGCTAGTGTAGAAAGCCAATGATGGTCGGGTGAGTGCCTGGTAGGTAAAAAGAACCATGGTGCAAGGCCAAAGTATGGACAAGTCAGTGCATTGGTAAAAAAAAATGAGCTACCATGAACAGCCAAGTATGGATGAGTGAGTACCTTGGTAGGGAAAACGAGCTACTATGAAAGGCCAAGTATGGATGAGTGACTGCCTTGGTAAAGAGAATGAGCTACCATGAAAGGCCAAGCGTGGACAAGCAAGTGGCTTGGTAAGGGAAGAAAAATAGAGCTACCATGAAAGGCCAAGCATTGATGAGCAAGTGGCTTGGTAAGGGAAGTAAAAAAGAGCTACCATGAAAGGCCAAGTATGGAGACACTTGAGTGTCTTTGTAAGGGGAAAAAGAAGTGTTACTCTGGAAGGCCAATTGTGGACAAGTGAGTGCCTTGGTAAGGAAAAAGAGCTACCCTGAAAGGTTCAAGTATGGATGAGTAAGAAGAAAGGGCTATGGTGGGAAGGTTATGATATAGGAATGAATATGTCTTGGTAAGGAAATGAGCCTACTATGAAATGCCAAGCAAGTATATGCACAAGGGAGCGTGTGCATGCCTTGGTTAAGAAAGAAAAGCTTACACCATGGAAAGCCAATCACGGACAAGTGAATGTCTAGTAGTAAACAAGAGCTGAGGAAGAAGGCCAATTATGAGCAACTGCCTGTGATAATTTTTTTATAAAAACTTTTAATTTATGGACGAGTTAGAGACTTGCCCATTGGTAGTTAGTGAAGGTTCCGTTAGGTCACCAGGGCTTCCGCGGAAGTAACGCCCGAGTGATGGACGACATCCATCCATAGAGTAGAAGAGGGGGAGAAAGAGGAGGAGTAGGAGGATGAATATTCATCCTTCCCGAAGAAGGGAGAAGCGGAAAGACAAGTAAAACTACTTACCGAAGTCGAGACTGAAGGCTGATTAGCTGCAAACGAAAGGTGTGAAGACGGCCACCGTGCATCTGCGTATCGTGGCTGCTCTCTCCTCCTCTCCCCTTTCCGCGCCTCGCCTCGCCCTCGCCCTCGCCTTTCCTCTCCAACAAAAGCAAGCTTCCTTTGCTAGCGCTACACCCAACACTATCTCCATTGTCCACTGCGCATCTTCCCCTGGTCCCTAACTCTTCTGTGTCGCCGCGCACTGGTCGAATCCAGTGTGCTGTTCTTCGATCGTGTCGTGTCGTGTGTTTTTTTTTTGATCGCTGCAACTGACATCGAGGATGCTTTGCTTATTGTGGAGTTTGTGGGTTTTTCTTTCTTTTCTGTAGTCTCACAGATTTGTGTTCTTTAATCTTTGGCAAATCGCTCCTTCCTTGAATCTTGCGAGTACCGTTAGACTAGCTCCTGTTATCATTCGTGTTTTTTTTGTTTGTTTCTTTCATTCAATTGTTCTACTACTGTGAGTCATTGAAATATATCTCTGGAGTGGAGTAAGCTCGCTGGCTGCTCAGGCGGGAACTCGATTTGTTCGGCAAAGCAATGCTGTGCGGCGCCGGTCGGATTTGGATTTGCATTTCCAAGTTGTAGAGTGCCAGTCCTGTAAGGAGAGGAGGTGACGGTGGAGTTTCTTCCTCTTCTTGTCTTCTCGATCCCTTCCCCGTCGCGAACAATAACGATACAGGCATGAGTGTTGGTGTACCGACTCCATCATTATTGCCCTTTGGAATTCCAACGTAAGTCTTTTTCTCTGCAGAGAGCATGGTTGAGAATTGCAGGCCAGTGAAAGCTTTTTTGCCGCTTCTTTCAAGTCTTGATATAATGCATGCATGCCTGGATTGGAAAGAAGAAGTTTGCTTTTGTGCAAAGCATTATATAGCTCAGATGTGCCGCCACAATTCGGACATGTTTGCTTAGCTTGCGGCGGCAATGGTGACTGCAGCTTCTTTTCTGTTTTCCGCAATGCTGTTGCATCATGAGGTTGATGATGTGGCTCGGTCTCGAAAGGTAGTACAGAATTGTCCACCGTGAAACAGGCTTGAAACATTGTGACGCTTTGAGGCCTAGAAGAACCAGAGTGTGTTCTTGTCCTGAATCATGTCACCAGCTGAACCTCAAGTCACTCATCATCAAAGCCTCGAGACTACTACTACTCTTCTCACGACACAGCAGAAGAAGAAGACGAGTGGTCAGATTTGGATTCACAAGGCCACTGATCAGCAGGGAGCAGTAGTAATCTCAGGCTTTCACAAGAACTTCTGTTCACCATCATGTCTCCACTCGAAGCAAATAACATGCTGTCAGGAGATTGCAATACCACTTCTCAATCATCAAATAGTGTGAACAATTCTGGAGAGAAAGAAGAAGAAGAAGGGCTCCGGCTGCTGCAGGAGGAAGCTGGGGTTGTTCCTGCACAGTGGAAGTTCAAAGTGCTTGCTACTGTGGAGTGTCACAATTCTTCAACGGATGTGATAGGGGCTATCACATTTGACAAATCGAATGATTTCTTTGCCACTGGAGGAATTGCAAGGAAGATTCGGGTTTATGCTTTTCAGTCCTTAGTTGACAGTCAGAACCATAGCTCTAGCAGCAGTTTGAGAAGAAGTTCCTCTTTCAATTTACCCGGAGAAGCACATGAAGATGAAGAGGATGATGATCAGGGTGAGGATGACATGATGTATGCAGATGCAAAATTTAGCCAAAACCTGGTCAGCAGGAGGAAAAGATCAACAGAGAGGATTGCGAAAGGCTCAGATCATCATGCACACAGCAGCTGTGTTAAGGAGATTTGCACACCTGCAAAATTGAGCAGCTTGAAATGGCATCTTGAGCAAGACAACATCATTGGATGTGGTGACTATGATGGTGTATTCTCAGAGTGGGATGTTGAGAGGCACTTAACAGTGAGTGAGAAGGATGAGCATAATGGGCAAACGATTTGGAGCATTGACTACTGCACTGAGATGCCTAGTCTTTGTGCATCGGCTTCTCAGGATGGCAGTGTAAGAATGTGGAGCAGGAGCTCAGATCAAAGTGTGGCAGTCCTCCACGCACCTGGTCACAGTCCAGTCTGTTGTGCTGAATTTGCTCCATCCTCTTCCTTTCTTCTAGCACTTGCTTGTGCTGACAGTAATGTGTATGTGAATGATTTGCGCAAGCTCGGTAGCCCTATCCTCACTCTGAGTCATCACAAACGAGCAGCTAGCTATGTTCGGTTTCTAGGCAGAGATTGTCTTGTATCTGCAGCCATCGACAGCACTCTGAAGCTTTGGGATATCTCCTCTTCTGTTGACCACTGCTTGAATGGTGAGAGTGACAGATTGGACCTGAAGAACACTCTCCAGCACCCACTGAAGACATTTGGCTATCATCGCAATGCTAGGAATTTTGTGGGTTTGTCTGTGTGGGCAGAAGGTGGGTTGATTGCATGTGGCTCAGAGACCAATGAAGCCTTTGCTTATGATTGTCATCAGGGTGAACCTATACTTCGCCATGATTTTGGTGAAGAGAACTTCCCTGTCCCAGGAGGCTTTGGAGTAAGTGGAAGTGCAGGAAGGAAGGACATGGATGACTGTTTGGTGGAGGATCAGGGCAAATTGATGGTTAGTGCTGTATGCTGGCGGCAGTCAAAGGAATCAGAGTGTACACTGGTAGCTGCAAACTCAGTTGGAGTCTTGAGACTTATCAAGGGGTTTAGAAACTAAATCTCTTTGCACTTAATGATACCACCCTGAATCCCCCAAACTAGGAACAGTAGAGCACCACCTGAGATTACAAGGGGTCCTCCATGGTTGGGCATATACAATGTCCAAGATTTCTCAGATTTTTTGGTAGCTAGTGGCTGCAAAAGCAGTCAGGGCTTTGCAAAGAGTTTGTAGTGTCATGATAAAGGTAGTAGATCCTGGCTAGTAGTAGTAGTAGTAGCTCTGCTTCACCAGATTCTTTGTATGTGACATTCCAAACCTTGTATCTTTTGACTCTCAGATACCGGACAACTCGCAGAGGATGAGCCCTCCATTTTAAACAGTAGTGGCAAAAAATCTTTCTCCCTTTGTTGAGAATCTAAACACAGGTATGCCGTGCAGCTGGGGAAGTTGACATTGGCAGTGTATACTGGAAGAGCAGCCAAAAAGATCTCCAAAATCTGGAAATTTCAACAAATGAATTCAAAAACATGTTGAATGCAGACTGTGTAAACTAAAGTTTATTTGTGCACTTGAATACTTTCACAGAGGCTGCTCATGAAAAAATTGTGACATTATTCATTTCACCAATTTTATTGTGTCATGTTTGGGAACAATAAAATTTGTGTTTTCAAACCATTTGGGGAGCTTGACAAGCAGACCCATCTCATCATGTTGCTACCCATCTCGATAGTGTCAAACCATAGATCGTCTTGTAAGAAGAGTGTATTCCTTGATTTTGGTTACTCTATCTACAAACAAGTATTTGGTTATGAGGCCCTGATGGTTCAGTGCACTGCAATCTATCTACTTGAACAAAAGAACTTTACGAACATTCAATTGATAAACCAGGATGTATGTAATGTCCACCACACAGTTTTTTATGCACGGAAATCCTTAGCAGCGGGGCATTACACCAACAAACATTACTGAGTTCGAGGATGTAATGGCCCACTCTCAGGGCATTCCCCTATACATAACAACAGTGGAGGAAACCTCCTTTGTTATTTGGGAGACCTTACAAAGTGGTATTTCCAGCTCATGGGGTTGTCACTCATTTCTACCGAAGATCCCACTTGATCATGCCTTACATTGCAAGAGATCCTGCTCACATGGGTGTTACAGGTAAGGAGAACCATGGCTATGAAACGTGGCCACTCCTTATTTGTTACACCGGGGGAAGGCGTTGCTGTCAGGGCATTACACCCTGACAGCAAACGCATTCCCCTATGCATAGAGTGCTAATTAAGTTTGCATCCTCATTCATACACATGAAATTGAATGATGTAATGCAGGGAACCATCGAATGCCACCACATGGGCCAATAAGTATGGTTGGCCAATCAAAAGCAGTCATTTTCTTTTGCTGACCCTTCAGAATATCATTTTATCTTATGTTTATGTGTAAGTGTCAATAGCCATATATACAGTGTGTAAATCCTGTGTACGTTTATATATTGTATACCTTTTATAACTATACCTACTTGCAATCCATATTAATTAGTTTTGGATACATCCAAATGTGGGTGCATTCCAAAGCATTTTCTATCAATATAAGTATACAGGAGTCCTTCCCATTATTTGGGCCTAGAACAAACTTCAAACTAAACCCAAAGACGAATTTAAAAAAGGAATTGAACCAAACTTGAAACCTAAAATTTAGGAATTTGAAAGACATGGTTCAAAACCTCACTCAAGGTTTCATCAAATTAAGAAATCAATTGGAACCAAAACAAAACAAAAAGTTCTTTTCAAAATTTGGAGGTTAGAACTAATGAAGTTTTTTTTTCAATTTTTTGATGTTACATTATTGGTTAACAATTCAAGAAGAACTTAACATTAAATGGCAACATGATAAGTAAGACAATAATTTTTATTTATAGTCCTACTACTATTTGGCAACTTGCAAAACCAAGCCTTTTAAATCTAGTAAATAACTTTCTTTTTTTTGGAATAGAAGTAAACATGTTTTTTTTAATAATTAACTTTGGAACAATGCATGGAAGTAAACTTGTTTAAAAAGCTATAAATTGGGTGGAAGTGTAGATCTACAAATAGATATAAGATCGAAATTATATATTTTTATTACATAGGTATAAAAATTTATGTTCTTATTTGCACAAATATTCACTCACATATTTATTTTTTATGTATAATTATTTTGTCACATCATTCTTTTTTTATGTATTTCACACACTCACAAACTATGTTAAAACCTTTGAAAATTAAATTTTCAATTCCTTTCACAAGTATATTTCATAACATTTTTCACTTATACAAGTTGTCATTATCAAACGAAGTCGTTTCCAAAGGTTTTAAACACTCACTTATATACTAATCCAAATGAAACTACACAAAAAAAAATTAAAATCTTACACATCACATGACTTACCATTTGATTCAACATGGACATTAATTTGTGCAAAGATTTTTTCTAATGAATCATTATGTGTGAATCATCCATATTAATGTGAACAAATATTTTTTTATAAATTATCATATGTGAATTATGCACATTAATGTGCGTAAAAACTTTGCTCATAAATTATCATGTGTGAATTATACTCATTAATATGAATAAAGATTTTCCTTATGAATTATCATATGTGAATCATGCACATTAATATAAGTAAAAACTTATTATTAATGATTCACCAAACCATTATTAAATTGAAAACCCCACCACCTAATAAATTACCAAAGTTAACCTCTAAATAAACAAATAAATAACAAACCATTTACATCAAATTATAGGAGCAATGAGCATTTCATCAAAACTATGACAAGAATGTCCTAAATTTGTTTTGAGATTGAACGAGGATGTTAAGTTGGCATTGTTTTTGAAGATTCAATGCTTAGCTTTTTTACTGTGTTTGATTTTTCTTTTAATTTCCCTTTTGATCACTCTTAACCAATAGGAGTGATCCAATTTAGAAGGGGGCATTTATTAAGGATATTAATGTATTGGTCATCTGGTCTACTTAGTTAAGAGTTAAGCTTCTCCTAATATATTATGAATCAAAGGCACTGATGCAAGGTTACCTCTTTTAAGGATGCGCTACAACCTTCAGCCTTTAATATGTAATGATAGGATGCAATTGGGCTAGTTCCACATGGCACACCTGGGAGAGATATTGACATGTAGGAGGCAAACATGATGATGGAATCCCTAGGAGAGAAACCAACTAAAGCTAACAAGCTCAATCGATTCTGAGCATGGCCTAAAGAAGTGTTACCAGCAAGGGTCCATGGCAACCACAAAAACCTTTTAATTCAGGAAATTGAACCATTGTTTCAAGAGGATATACATGTGGATGTCTTCCAACAGGATATTGAATACCATACATAGCACACAATAATTGCAAATTTCATAGGCCCCAAGATTCATGTGCATGGTATTGCAGAATGGGTCACACTAGCTAAGTAACCTGTGAGAGTTACTTCATTACCAAAAATAATTGACTTGTGGAGGTGGCAAGATTATTTATGGTAACCAAGCAGCATGAGCCAGTTACTAGACATAATTGATTGTTGTGAGGATTGAGATGCCCCTATTCATCCATGCAGAAAGCAGATGTGAAATGTTCATCCACACAATAAAAGGTTATGAACTAGGTAATGGATGAAGCTGCAAGGTTACCAAAATAATCAAGCCACAGAGGCAGCTTGAGCCAGTTACCAGACACAACTGACTGTGATGTGAGGATTGAGATGCCTGTTTTCATCCATGCAGAGATGAATGGATATGAAATGTTCATCCACATAGCAAAGGTTTACGGACTAGGTAACAAATCAGAGCTGCTTGCTAACTGGGCCCAGGCTGCTCTTCAATGCTCTGGATATAAAGGCTATAATCTGGACCAAAAGAAAAAAAAGCTTGAACAGGATGGATACACAACAGATGGCTCAAAACATGATCAGATTGTTCTGTTCTTCCATACCAATATTGTATACCATAGTACAAAGACAGCTTCAACAAATGCATGTCAAATCATTAATTAAATTTGAAGATTCCATGTTGAAAAATAGAATACTCACAAAGATTCTCTAATTTCCTTCAAAATTTTGTTCTTTAGAAAAAAAAAATCTAAAAATTTCAACATTTCTGAAAATAAGATAATTAGTGTCAAAGCTGCCAAGCTACAACATTAGGTTGCTAGGGATATGCCAGTACAACAAGGTTAAGAACTAAGAACCCCCCCACCCTTCCTAGTAACACCACCTCATGTTTTACACACCTTCCAGCTGACCACAGACTCTCAGAAGACCATCTACCTACTCTAGGCCCTCCTGTGCCTTGACTAGGTAGATAGCCTGTTGTCAAAGCAGGCTTGTAGCCAGGTTCAAGGTAAACTAATACCTAGTCCATGAAGCACCAGCAGAAATTTTTTTTGTGTATTTGAGGGCACATTAGAGTTATCTGGAAAGTCACCCTGCCTTCACCTTGTCTTTGGGCCGGCCTTCACTCCCTATCCCCTCTTCCAGTGTTATCAGCAAGGTAAGGAAATTTAATTAAATCCTAGTACGAAATGCTGAAACTCAGCATTTAATGAACAAGGTTCGAGACTAATTATACTAGGTAGTTGTAGAGGTAGGAGCAGTGAAAATATATATAACGGCATTGGAGGTGGTCAAGGAAAAGTGAAAGACAGGATGAAACTCATTTTACCACCAAAATTGTTGGAAAAATTAGTTTGGGTCACAGGTACTTCACTTTGTAAAATTTTCATTAGCAGTCACACATTTAATGCCCTATTATGCCGAAACTAGACACTCCCCAATCGTGATACTTTACAGATAACTCTATTATGAAGTGACATTTGTTTTCTACAAACAGCAGGGCATTTCAGAAAAAGAAACAAGAGGGCAATTCATTTTCGAAATTGTCACCTCTATTTTTCATTTTTTCCTGTGATACCTGGTGCATGCAAAAAAAAGAAAAAGAAATTTCTGCAGGTGCTTTATGCAATCTAACACCCTCACAGCGGGGTGGTTCCTGAAACAAGCACCCTCGCGAGCTTGTTTCGGGCATGCCCCAGTCCAAGGACATTACCATTCACATAACGGCCCTATTGGTTCCCGTTCAGTTCCTTGGTGGTACACGGTCAGCACAACCAAATTTCAAGTTGGGTAGTAGGCTGGAGGGTAGGTAGGTAGGTAGTCAGGCAGGTATGTATTCAGGTAAGTAGGCAGACAAAGAGAGAGAGAGAGAGAGCATGGCTGTGGCACCGCTGTGTTCACAAGAGGGCAGTTCGAGAGGATCGCTCGCATGTGGTTAAGAGAATTCGCGACCTTGTTCGCGTGACGACGCTCGCCCTGAACCAAATTCTTTGCGTTCTTTCTTTCTTTCTTTCTTTCATTGTTCCAGTTAGTTGCTCTTTCTTGCTGGTGTGTGAAATCCGCAATCGGAATTCGGGCAGCCGAAGAAGTCTGACGAACGACTTATTAGGCGCAAATGGACTCGAAGAAGGAGGAACGTGCAAGGGTTCGCTTGCAGCTCTTGGCTTCTCACCTAACAATGAATCAAACCTCCATCTCACGAGAGGTACGTACCTACGTGGAAAACATTCTTCTTCACCATAAAAACCAAAATCGTGCAATGACGAGTCTTTTTCTTCTTTTTTTTGTGTAACATAGGTATATTGCGTGCACACTTTTTGCCGAATTCTTTTACAATTGTTGTGCACTTGAAAGACACATCTGCAAACATTGCACTGCCGCCGCTTTGGCTCGCAATTATGAAGCGTCCGTATAAGGACTGTTGTTGTGCGACCGCCATCCTCTTTTGCCTAGAAAATCTGCCGTAAGCATTATTATTCGAATTTTATTGCACAATATATGCCACAAGGTTGTGGATATATGTTGCACATGTTAGGGCAGTCACTTGACTGATTTTTGTATTTTGTATTTTTTTGTTGCCATTCCTATATGTTCAAAAGCAATGTGACAGAAACTCCAGAAACAGATTTTTTGCACAATTCTTTGCCTGAATTTTCAGCAGATTGTTTGATGCTCATCTACTCCTAGGAGCAGCTGATGAAGTTGTTCGAGATGGTCATGGCTGCTAGTCACTGCTATTATTCCTGCTCAAGGTGATGATGGTCTGGTATTTTGTGAGTGACAGTCATGTCATGAGGTTATAACCAAGTTTATTCTTGTCATGTAGGTTGTGGTTTGCTGATTACCCCTTTCAAAGTGTTTTTATTCTGAAGTGTTATTGGGGAATTTTTCTCTTCAATCTCATAGATATGTTTTTTTCCAGTGGCTTTAGTGGATGGACGGTTCGGCATCCAAGTAGTCCCAGCATGTGCTGAAAGGATATTATGTTCAGGGTGCCAGGAGGACCTGGCCACTGCTCTCTATGTAGGCCTCTTTATGCCTTTGGCTTAGATAGTTGCTTGTACTTGCGCAAGCCAAATGCAGAAAATGAGACTTATACCGTGACAAATTTGTTGCTACTTGAAATGAAGATACTATTGACCTTTGACATTTGCTCTGTCTCTGGAGTGCTAACCAACATCATGACTGAGTTTCTGTTGCTTCTGGAAATGTGAGAGAAACCCAGGATGCAGAGTCTAGAATAATTGTTTGCCTGAAATTGGGGCGGATTACTATGTATAGGAGAAGGGTAGAGCCAGAGGCCCTTCCTTGTTTTGAGGTGCGTAGGCATGATGGTGGTAGAGTGATGGGCACCGAAAACCAAGGAAGGGGAGAGGGCCCTACCCTTGTCCAGTGTGAAAACCTGGCCTAATTTTCAGAGAATGTGTCCTTCCACTGCAGAAGATTTCTTCTATTTCATAAGATCCTGTAAGATTGTTGCTGAGTTCTTGTGCCTAACAATGGTTGACTAAATACAGTAGAGAATATTAGGGCGAGTTTTTATGTATTTTTCAACATCCACCTTTGGGAGCAGATGAATTCAGTGGGGGAGTCATGCCAGCTAGTCATTGCTATTCATGGTAAAGTGACGGTATGATACTTTGTGATTGACACTCATAAGGTTTTGACTGCACTCTGTACTCATTCTTGTCATGTTAGTTTGGTCAGTACTCCTGGAACTATCACAACTGTTGCTGTCAAAGAGCCATCATGGAGTTTTCTCTGCAATCTCATATATAGAGACATACATATTTCATGCAATAATTGCATATTGTGTGGTGCTGAAGATTGCAAACACTCAGCAGTCATTCCATACTGTTGGAAGGGTGTCTTAATTTTGGTGATAGAAAGGGTTCTGAAGTCCTTGTGGTGTGGGATGACAGGCATGTATGGCACGCAGAGATGGTCGGGTGAATTATGGAAGGCCTGCATTGGATGATGCAAGGTTTATGCGTTGTGCCTCTACATCTCAGGTTTAAAGTCTCAGATTTTCCTTCTCTTTTATTCTTTTGCAATTAGGGTAAATAAAAAAATTGTTCAACCACAATTAGATGCATATTGCCGAGATTGTACATGCAGGTGAATCTTGGAATGTATGTCTGGGCAGTAAGTGCAAATAGACTTAAGTAAAATGCTTGGGGATTGTTGAGAGTGGATGCAACAAGCATTACTTGTGGGGTTTGAGTAGGCTCTTGAATGTCTGACGGATTTTACACAGGTGAATCAGTCTGAAGAAGAAGAAGATTCACTGCTAAGTCTGCCGGTTTCAGCCCTTGGGCCAACAGATCTAGTGCAGGCAGCAGATACAGAATCTGCCAAGACAGGCCCTTTGTTCAGTAAGCCAGCAGTGAGAGAAAATGAGCAGGTTGGTGCACCTTTGTTTGCACGTAGTGCAGCCATAGAGCAAGGAGATGATAAGGATAATTTGACTCTGGTGACAGAAGATCAGTCAGCTCAGCCTCTTGGAGAATGCCTAGGTACTCTTTCTTGGCTCTGAAGAAATATTGGTGCCAGAAAACCTTGAGGGTTGATGGGTGGCTTTGTGTTGATGATTGGCCAATTCCCATGGTTGATCCATTGAAACTGCAGAAAAATGTTGATGGTGTACTCTTTGTTGTGTATGTTGTTGAGGTTCAGAGAATGCTGATGTGGCTCTATGCTCTGCTTTTTAGGTTTTGAATGGTTTCCCCGCATGGATGTTGTGGAGTCAGGCACAGCATATGTGGTCACTGTTGAACTACCAGGGGTCAACGTTGATGGCATTCGTGTTGAGATTGACCATGGCAGGTATTTATGAACAGACTGTGTGACCCACTTACTAATTTCATGCTTTGTTTTCTGGCACTTAGTTTTGTAGCAGTAAACTAGGATGCTTAATATCACTGGGTACAGTTCAACAGCTGGGGGTTATGGAGGCTGATATTGGCATATCATAGAGGAATTAGGTGATTATTGGTATTGTCACCAAGAAACTACAAGCAGAGTTACTTGTGCTTTCTTAGTTGACTTGTGAGGTTTAAGCTGGTCAAGAGAACAGTTTGGTTGAGAAGGTTCACATGCACACCTCACTCCAGATCTTCTGGTGGCTCTGGATCCCTTAGGCTCTTTTGCCCATCCTCAAAGTGGTTCTGTTGGGGAAGGCTGCATACAACCCTAATTTTTATCCTTCTTATGCTGATGCATTAGTGCCATACTTAATAGGATAAAGCTGTGTCATATGCCAGTGCACTGTTGTGTCTACCAATAAGCATGTGATTGCCTTGAGAGAATGATTGTTTGGCAATCCTGCCTCATGGAGTGCACATGTCTGAGGGTGGTCAATTATGGCCCTGTCAGCCTGATCATAACAGGAAATCGATCAACTGATTGGTGGAAGAGCAGCAATGGCAATGGGGGGGTCTATCATCGTCAGGAACTTGCCCAAGGCCCATACCGTGCAATATGGCACATTCCCAAAAACGGAGATATCAGTGCAGTCACTGCCGACTTCATGTAAGTCATCAATCTTGTGCTTTCTTTTTCACAATATTTTGTTACTGGGAGAACTATTTGGTGTTTGGTGTTTACAAACAGGACCTGACTGTTTGGTGGGTTTGGGGAGTATCTGCAGTGATGGGTTTCTGCGGGTTTTAGTGCCCAAAACCAAAATGGTTAGGTATCTTTGAGCAATGTTGGCCCCAAATATATGCTTCTTTTGCACAAATTTCTTAGTGTCAAATGACTGCATTCAGTTGAGAATCAAGTGAGTGTTTCTTTTACAATTATTTGGGGATGATGAAGTTTGCTGGCTTTAGAGACTCTCATGGTATGTTACTTTCAAAAGAAGCCAGTGAGGCCTGCCTCCATATTGTTTGTGTATTTCTGTTGTGGTTGCTTTGAGCTCATCTATGGACATATGGTAGTCGTTGATTAGGTGTCTTGTGTCAAAGGAAACATTCATCTGTCATCTGTCTGTTAACAAACTTTGAAATATTCAGGAAATTTGCAGATGACCATTGCTGTAGGCTTCTATCATGCAGAAACTCATGCCTGGTCAAATTTTGGACTTTGCTAAGTTGCATACAATGTCATAAGCATAGATTTAGAGTGTGTTTTTATACAAAAAATTTTAGCTCTTGGAAGGACACTTTGTTCTTAAAGTTCTTTGCTAATATGGCTCGCTTATTTTACTCATTTGCCAATCCTTCTTTTTTTCCTCTAGTCTCTCCTTTCTTTTGTGGTGTTGTTCCTATAGGTTTTGTGTCCTTAGCTGCCTCATGTCTGAATCTTCCCAATACTTCTGGACTTGTGGCAGAAACTCCACACAGTTAGTTATCTCATATTATCCATCAGAATGCACTGTTGAGAGGTGACAAAGTCAATGGGAATGTTAGGGTTGCAAGTCACCAAACATATGTGTTGTTGATGCACAGTGGGCATGTGACAGATTTTCTTTACTGCATATACTGCAACTTTGTTCTGATTCTTTTCTTTGTTACAGTATATAGCAGTTGTGTGACTTGCTATTTTCAAACTGCTCCTCAGTTTTTCTGAAGTTGCACTTTCCTCTTTTCCTTGTTTGCTGATATAATGCTGCATCTGGAATCTCTACAATGTATTTAGCAAGTCAGCTCTGAATCCTATCTTCCAAGAACCCATGTAGTCACCAGTCATGTTTGGGTAAAAAGCATCCGTTCAGGACACCGGATGCCACTTTCACTACCCTTGGTGTAAACCTCTCTATGCTGTAGACTTGGATTCTTGCTTGTGTAGGGGCAAAGCTGAAATTGAAGCATTCACAAGCTGTTGCAGCCTGAATGGGTTAGATACTGTTTACTTTGAACAGATTATTACATCCTCATATACACCTAGGATGAGGAGCTAATGAAGTAAGTGGGGGAAATGGCAGCTAGTTGGCCCATTTATGTGATAGAATTACGCCCCCAGTTCAACTAATTTTAGGATGAATTAGTTCCCAGCGGTGCATGTAAGTTCTAGAAGAAGTGAGCAGTGCATAATTATTAAGATGCTGCCACCATCATGTACAGTATTAGTTAAGTGCTAATTTATTTACTGTCACTGAAATGTTTAGAAGAAACATGTGACAGTGCTTTTCTGTATATATTAACCCTTGGGGTTCTGGAAAAAATATCTCTTGCATCATTTTATCATGGTATCAGAGCTGCCGAAAGCTACAAAGTGTAGTGATTTTCTGAGTTTGAAAGCTACAAGGATAGTGACTTGTTGAGTTTGATGGGAGTTGCTTTGAGTCTATATAGTTAGAACCTGCAGAGAGGTCTACATTGTTGGTTGTAGTCAAAGGACACTATAGTTGTTCATTTTATTTTTTATTTTATTGGGTACAGGTAGTCAATATGTGCTCTACATTGTTGGTTGTAGTCAAGTGACACTATAGTAGTTTTTTTTTTTTTTTTCAGTTCGCGTAGTCAATATGTCTGGACAGGAAAATAGCATAGCTGAGAACAACAAACTAGAAGGGGAGTCAATCTATGCTCTCTGGAAATTTCAGATTCAGACAATCTTGGAATGAGGGTTGTGGGAGTTTGTTCAACCTGATGATGATGACACATCATCCATTTTTGTGGTTCTTCTTGATCCTAGAACTATTGATACGATTAAGAGGGCCAAAACAAAAGCTTTGTCCATAATTAAGTTGTCTGTAAAAGATCAAATCGTCCCTTATATTCTGAACGTCAAGAATCCTAAAGCATGTTGGGATGTCCTCAATGTTGGAGAGACATTTTGAAATATCTAACAACGCAAGAAGGTTAGCTGTTCGTCACAAGTTCTCCAACCTCCACATGGGGGAAGGATCTAGTGTCACAGATTTTGTGTGTACAATCCAAGACATTGTCAACCAAGGAAGTCAGTTTGGTGAGCTACTTGATGAGAGCATCATTGTTGAGCAAATCATAAATGCTTTACCATCTAGTTTTGACAGTTTAGCTAGAATCATTTCTAGCGAAAGAGACATGCCAACTCTTGAGGAAATTGCCATGCATCTGGAACTAGAAGAAAGCAAGAATGCAAATTGTAATCATCACCATGATGAAGAAGCTCTTGTCCTCAAGTTTTGGAAAGTGCTTCAACAAAGACACGAAGGACCACATGGAGGATTCAACCGCAAAGTTGGCAATAACCATGCTGGAAGCTTTGAAGGACTTGGGAACTCTTCTCTCAAGCCTAGTTATTGTGGTCATTGTGGGAAATATGGTCATTGGGCAAAAGACTGTCCAAAAATTAGAGAGAGGCAGACTGCCTATTCTTTAATTGATGAAGAAGATGGGGCTGGTGCTAGTAATGAGCAAAATGATCCAAAGAATGTTGCAGAGACCTTTGAAGCAACTTTATCAGCCATGGCTTAAGAAATTGGAGATAACACATGGATTGTAGACTCTAGAGCAAGCACACATGTCACTAGAAATGCTAAAATTCTAGATGAGTTAGAGAGCCAATAGACCAATACAATGTGAAAACTACCAACGAGCAAACTTATGCTGTTTGTGGGCAGGGTGATGTTAGTTTCCATTTCCTAGATGGAGAAATAAAGAAAATTAACAATGTTCTTTACGGACTTGGACTCACAAAAAATCTATTATCTATAGGAACCATGACAAATGCAAGACTTGTAGCAGTCTTTGATTTTCAAAGATGTTTGTTATTCACAAAAGGTAGTTCACCAAAAATTGTAGCTAGAGGAGCTAGAGATCAAATCTCAGATCTTTACAAGTTGACAACTTATGTTTCCAATGTAGAACTAAACTTGGTTGAAAATCTTGAAGAAGTCTTTCTATGGCACAAAAGATTGGGACATTTAAATTTTTAGAATCTATTCCATTTGAGCTCAAAAAACGTAACAGTTGGGTTGCCAAAATTGCGACTTGTTTCATCAACATGTGAATGTTGCCAATTGGGAAAACAGCATAGAGAACAATTTCCAATGTAAAGTGAGAACCGTGCATCTCAAATTTTGGAGTTCATTCACACATATCTATGTGGCCCACTAAAGCCTTCTTCTTTAGGGGGCTCAAACTACTTCATCATGTTTACAAATGATTTCTCCAAGAAATCATGGGTGTACTTTCTTAAATACAAAAACGAAACATTAACAAAGTTCAAATATTTCAAAGTTGAAGTTGAAAAACAGACTGGTAAGAACATAAAAGTTTTTTGATCAGATCGGGGAGGGGAGTATCTTTCAATGGAGTTCAACAATCTTTGCAATGCTTTAAGTATCCAAAGACAACTCACTCAAGCACATTCACCACAACAAAATGGAGTGGCATAATGGAAGAATAGGACAACTCTTGACAGAGCTCAAAGTATGGTTTTTGATTTCAATCTACCAAAATTTCTTTGGATTGAAGCCGTCAATGCTACAAACTATCTAGTCAATAAGTCACCCACCAAAGCCAACTCTAACACTTCCCATGAGAAAAATTTTCTGGTAAGGTATCTGACTTGTCCCATCTCTGTGTTTTTGGTTGTGAAGCATATGTAAACATAATTAAAGAAGATAGGGAGTCAAAGTTGTCCCCAGAGCCATCAAATGTATCTTTGTTGGTTACGATCATCAGTCCAAAGCTTATAGGTGTTTCAATCCCATTGTTAGGAAAATTCTCATCACTAGAGACATACATTTCAATGAAGACATGTTCAGTCCTACAAACAAGACTAAGATAGATGGTCTAGACCACATAGAAAATATAGCCATCCAAAGTCTTGGGTCATCCAGCTGGACTAGCTCACCATCTCTTAACACTTCCACTAAAATACAAGCTAGAATCCATACACACCCAACTAAGATCTCACCCAATCATGATGTAGTAGTAGATGATAATTCATTTGAAAATAGACGAGCATCATAACCTACAAATGCACCTATGACTATGCAACAGTTTGAAGATGAAATTGTTCCTCTTTCTATTTTACAACAGTCTACACAAATTTGCAATACATCAACATGTTATCATTATTTCATTGGTGTGAGTGAAATAGTCAAGGAACCTCAAAGCTTTAATGAAGGTATCAAAAATCCATGATGGCAAGATGCAATGGACAGAGAAATGGAATCCATGGAGTTCATACAGAAGAATGATACTTGGGATTTAGTGGAATTACTAGTTGGAAAAAGGCTAATTTTCAGCAAGTGGGTTTACAAATTGAAACAAGGGCCAGATCATGTGGAGACTTGCAAAGCAAGACTAGTTGCAAGGGGGTGATGAGCAATGTGTTGGGATAGATTTTGAAGAAACATTTTTTCCTATTGTGAAATGGGGAACACTACAGATGATTCTAGCCTTAGCTGCCCAATCATATTGGGAATTATTTCACTTAGATGTGAAAATTGTTTTTTTGAACAAAGAACTCCAAGAAGAAGTCTACATGACTCAACATGAAGGATTTGTTGTTGCTGGTCAAGAAAGCGAAGTTTGTCATCTCAAGAAAGCTCTTTACGGCTTGAGACAAGCACCGCATGCTTGGTACTAAAAAATAAACGAATATTTAAAGGAATAGGGTTTACATCTTAATAGTGCAAACTACGATATGTATTATTGTCTTGAGGATGGTCAAGCTGTTGTTTTACTCTTATATGTAGATGATTTACTCGTCATTGGAAATCATAGGAAGAAGATTAATTGGATCAAAGAACAATTGATGCAACATTTTGAGATGACAAATCTAGGAGAAATGAATTATTATCTTAAAGTCTACTTAGAAAAAGGTATTTTTATGTCCCAGGAAGATTACACAACCAAAACATTGGAATTCTTTGGATTTGCAGAGTGCAACTCTTGTTGAACTCCAATGAGTGAAAATATTAAGCTTTTTCCTAACATGGGAGCTCTTGAAGTAGATTCATATTTATACTAGAAAATGATTGGGAAACTTCTTTATCTTACTAACTTTAGACCAAACATTTCATATTTAATAGGAGTTCTTAGTATATTCATGAATAAGCCACAGGTCCCTCACTTCGATGTAGCTAAGCAAGTGTTTAGATATCTCAAAGGTATGGTTGATCATGAAATACTTTTTCGGAATGATGGATCTAAGAAGATTGAAGGTTTTACAAATGCCGACTGGGCAGGTGATTAGGAGAGTAGACAATCAACATCTGGATATATGTTTCGGCTTGGGTACAATCCCATCACATGGAACAACAAACAACAACCAATTGTGGCCATGAACTATGCAGAAGTTGAGTACAGATCATTAGGAAAAGGATCCAAAGAGTTTAAATGGTTAAAAAAACTCACAATTGAATTGGGGATTTCAAAGAAGGCAGAAGCAACAAAAAATTGGTGTGACAATATGAGAAGTCTCAAGATTGCTAAAAACCCAATCCTACATGCCTGCGCCAAGCATGTGGAATTACACTATCACTATGTACGTGAACAAATAGAATTGGGTCACATTGATCTTGCAGATGTATCTTCAAACGATCAGCTTGCAGATATGTTCACTAAGCCTCTAGGCAAAATGAAGTTTGAACAGCTCAGAGCCAAATTAGTAGTCTCAATGAGCTCTCTTCAAAGAATAAAAGAACAATAAATTTGACTTTATGTCAAATATTGATTGGGTGTGAAAGGAGGTGATAGAATCACACCCCCAATTCAATTAATTTAAAGATGAATTAGTTCCTAGTGGTGCGTGTAAGTTCTAGAAGAAGTAAGTGGTGCCTAAATTATTAAGATGTTGCCACCATCATGTAAAATATTAATTAAGTGCTAGTTTAGTTACTGTCACCGACATGTTTCTTCTAAACATGTGACAATGCTTCTCTGTATATATTCAACCCTTGGGGTTCTGGAAAAAATATCTCTTTTATCATTTTATCATTGTGATGATGATGATGAACCTGATGCCACAAGGTTATCTGGGAGGTTACTATGTAGGTAGCTATGTGAGTAAGGCACTTGATGGCTACTAGGTAAGTATGTAGATTTGTGTGAATGCTTGGTATATGGCTAACCAGTAAAAATCACATATTTTACATTGTAAATGGATGAAACCACAAAGTTCAAGTCCTGCAAGTCCCAAGCCAAAGCTTGCTGCCTTAAGAAAGACCATTATTCTGTTGAAGTGTAAACTAAGACCTGGGCTATGGAAGAGTTGTTGTGATGAGACACTGGCAACTCAAAAGCAGGAAGGACCCATTTGGACCCTAAACCCTAAACCTGTGTGCAGTGGACCCCAAACCCTTCTCATTTGGACCCTAAACCCTATACCTTGGGACCTTAGACCCTTCTCGTATCCAGACCTTCAGAAGAAGATGGCAGAGATGATGGAGGTAAAGAAATGCCGCATCTTGTACTAGAGTTTCGGAAGCGTTGAGTAGTTGATGATGAGAAAGAAAGATTTGTATTCAGATTATCCATTTGTGTTTGTGCTGATGCTTGGTTGGGTCACGTGTCCATCACACACACATCTCACAAGCAAAGAAAGAAAGAAAGAAGCAAACCTTTTTTGCATGCAAAAGAACTAATAAGAATTTTGTTCCTTGTGGAAAATGGAGCTATCTGGACCCCAGATTGGGCTAGATGCTTACATGTGGACATGCAATTTCCGGAGCAAACTGCCACATGTATGTCCTACATGTGCTCGCTTGATCGCTGGCTGCCGATTTTCTTGATTGAAAGCGTCCAGTAGTAGAGCAACAAATCAAGCAACAAGTTAGGTACTAGTTACTTTTCATGTGATCTGTTCTATCTGTTCTTGTCTCTCGATTTTGGTTTTTGGGTTTCCCTGTAAAAATATTCTTTTTACTTCTTCTTGATGATCTCTTTCTTTCTTTATATGTAAACTTCAGGTTCTGGATTTTTTGTGGCATCGCTGAAGAGAGTTTTCTGGTTTGATCCGGATTCTAGGGTTACTGAGAGCTACTGAGACTGTTGTGGATCTTCTTCCGTGGCTGGATTCGAAAATGGCTTCATTGGCACTCTTGGGTTGTAGGCCTAGATTGCAGTTGCGGAATGTCTCCAGCTCAAATGTGCAGTCTCAGAAGAGATTTTCTTCCACCCATTCGCCTTCGTCAAGCTCGATGTCTAAACCTCGGTTTTGTCTGCGAGCTTCCTGCGGGAAGAAGATCATCAGCCTGAGAGATTCCTTCTCCATCAGTAACGCCAATCTGAATTCTTCTTCTTCTTCTTCTTCTTCTGGACTGGGTTACTCCTATTGCGGCTTCCATAGCTGCAGCAGCTTAAGGTCACATAACATTGCGAGTCTCTCCGAGCTTCTGCAATTTAAACAAAGTGGTTATGTGAGGAAAGCTCCCTTACAGACTGCAGGGGCAACAGCAGCAGCAGCAGCAGCATCACCTGGCGCATCAAATGATGGGATAACGAGCTTGATTGTCGCAGTTGGGATCCCCCTGGTTTTAGGTGTCATCGACGCTGTGATCAACAACCCATCAACACAGTGGTACAAGGATTTGAAGAAGCCAAGATGGCAGCCACCAAGCTTTCTTTTCGGTGGTGCATGGAGTATCCTTTACCCACTCATGGGGCTTGCATCGTGGCTGGTATGGGCAGAGGGTGGCTGGGCAAAACATTCCTACCCTCTCACGTTGTATGGAATTCAGCTGGCTCTCAACCTTCTCTGGCCAGCTCTCTTCTTTGGAATTCGCAATCTGGGACTAGCCTTGGTTGATATTGTTGCTCTGGCAGCTGCCATCATTGCAACCTTGATTGCATTCAAGCCTGTGAATGAAATTGCTGCAAACCTTTTGAAGCCATACTTGGCCTGGGTGCTGTTTGCCACAGCACTGAATTACAAGCTGTGGGAGTTGAACAAACAAGGATCACCATCAACTCAACCTGCAGCAGCTCCCCAGCAGCAGTACTAGTAGTCATAGTAGGAGTAAGCCTATCCTTTTCATGTGTATACAGTTTTTCTCCGATCAAGCTGTGTATCATACTCTCTCTGCCCTCAAAAATGCTAAGCTTTCTGGATCATCCCTCTCCTGATCTTGCTCTTCTTGTGTATGTGGGAAACTTTCTGGATCATGAATATGTCCCTGTCCTGATCTTCTTGTGTATGTGGAAATTTTGTGGATCATCAAATATGTTCCTGTCCTGACCTTGTGTGCAGGTGAACTTTCTGGATCATGATCATTTCCTCTTCTGATCTACTAGTATGTGTGTAGACTTTCCAGATTATGAATATATTTCCTCTCCTCAACTTTCTTGTGTAAACTTTTTGGATCATGTTTTCTCTCCTGATTTTTTATGTGTGTTTAGATGTTGTGATGTGAGGAAATGTATGCTGTTTGGGAGCTAATATAGCAGGTTGGGTTTCCAACCCAACCCACACTATAATGCAAAAACATAAATGCAAAGTGCTTTTTTCAGAAGACCCAGTGCAGGAGTGTGACTACTACCATTAGTGGCGTGATAACAACAGAACTGCAAAGAGTTTTAGACCCCACCTTTGAAATGAGGGAGTAGGCAATGTCTTATGGGAAGTGGTTCTCAGTCACTGCAGCTATGGCTACCACCAAAAGTCTTTTCTTCAACATCAAGAGCACAAGCACCTAGGAGAGCTGTGGGTTTTTGAGTGCTAGTCTCACAAGACAATATATTGCTGGGGTTTTGAGCTGGGTTTTTTACCTCCTCAACAAACCGCTACGAACCAGTCTATTGGGTTTTGGACCTCCACAGCCAACTCCCATTGAACCAGTCTAATGAGTTGTGAACTGGGTTTTTGACCTCCCATTGAACCAATTTAATGAATCAATGGAAATTGCAAAGATGGGGCTCTTCCTCTCTGGCTTGTTGGCTATCCAATGTCACCAGGAATGGTTTTTACAAAATGCATTTGAAACTTAGGTTTCTTGAGACTTAAGTACCCATTGGAATGCATGATGCAGGAAGTTAGGGGTTTAGAATTGATCATACAAATTAAGGTTTTAACAATCTACATTTTTGTGACTTCATGTGAAAAGCTCATCTATTATGAATACTTAATCCCTTTTTTGACAGTAATTTTTTCCACAACATTAATGCAGACCATATATTCTGTGTGCCTTGACTGTAAGAAATGAATTTGCACACAGACTATGTAGGCTATATGGTTCCTGTGGAAAACTTACCGACTTATTCATTGGATTATAGCATTTCTAAAGTCAGAATTATCCCATGCACAAGCCAATTAGTTTTTCAGAAGGGCTTCGTGGTGTGGAGGTCCTTAGAGCAGGTCCACACGCTATATAGGCCTCTACCTCCATCTATCACATCCAACATTAGCTGTTAATTGTTTCCTGAGCCCCACCCACAAACATGCAAAATTGGATGGTATAAGGCACGCTTTTCACTAGGAGTCAGGGCCAAAAAAATTTGGGGCCAACTTTGAGCACTTTTGGGTCGCAAATTGGCCCCCAAAAAATCTTGGGGCCAACTTTGAGCACTTTTGGGTCGCAAATTGGCCCCCAAGTTACTAATAAATGCTAGAACATTGACGTCAGGATATTAATAAATATTGGAACATTGGCCCCATGGGTTGCAAATTGGCCTCCCAAATTTGATGGTATCCTTTTTTCAGCCTTGGGACCAATGCAAGGCCATAAAGTTCAGCATTTATTAGTACTCGGGACAAATTGAAAAGTTTTTTTCTATTTCAATTTTGACTTCTGAAAACTGTTTGGATTATGCTCCAAGCATTTTTCTTCATGGTCCAAACATTTTCATTTTTGGAACTGCTTGGCTTATGGTCCAAATAATTTTGCTTCTGGTCCAGACTCATGATCCAAGCACTTTTTGCTTCTGGTACAGGCTTTGTTTTATGGTTCAAACAATTTTGTTTATGGTTGAGGCTTGGTCTTACAGGTAGTTCAAGCATTTTTGCTTATGGTTAAGGCTTGGTCTTACAGTTCAAGCATTTTTACTCATGGTTGAGGGTTGGTCTTATGGTCCAAACAATTTTGTTTATGGTCCAAGCTTAGTTGTATGGTCTAAACACTTTTGCTAATGGTCCAAGCCTAAACTCATGATCCAAGCATTTTTGCTTATGGTTGACGTTTGGTTTTATGGTATGGTTGAGGCTTGGTCTTATAGTTCAAACACTTTTATTTATGGTCCAAGCTTAGTCATATGGTCTGAACAATTTTTCTCATGTTCAAGCTCGGTCCTCAATGCTTTGGACCTTTCGCATGCCTTAATCAATTCCAACTATCAACAACAATTCAGGTTGAAAATATCCTTACACCCGGACCCAACAAGTCCTAAATTTTTTTATTAAAAAAGTTAACCTGAACTCAACAATTTCTCTAAAAAAAGCTGACCCAGCCAACACCAGAGGGCACCTTATATTTATGAATATCCCCCCTAGAAAAAAGGACAGAGCTTTCACCCACCCTTACTTCTAGTAGGTGGAAGATCCTTCCCACTCTTAAGGAGTAGCTGTAACAAACCTCGTCTTGTTACGCTCTCATTGGAGTACCTATGTAGAGGCTCATGATAACTTTTGCCTTGTGCCTTATGATTGGTAAAGCTCACTGGTGGAGGACATCCCCAAAATGTGGGGCCTGACTTGGCTACTGCCTTGTCATAGACCCCATGCGTTTTTTGGTCCCACCCTGGGGCTTTCTGCAAACATAATCTTGATCAATAGGTAGCTGGTTGGAAACCCATTGAAGAGAGTAGGGTCAATCTAGGATTAGGACTTCTGCATCACATCATGCAATAAAAGGAAAAATGCAAGAAACCATGCTGAACAAACTACAGGGACCTCTCCAGAGAGAGCTTTGTAGTATGGGGTATTTAACAGGGGACTATTTCCACATTTTCAAGAGGGCTTTTGACCCATATTTGTCTGCCTATTGAATAAAGAGGGATGATGACTTAACTTCTTCTTCAGCAAAGCCTGCAGCCAGCAACACCCAACGTTCTGTGCAAGGATGATGAAACGTGAAACCTCACCTGGAACATAATTGGTTTCTTTGCCCCTTTGTAACCCACTTTGGGTTTTGCTCTTCTGGCTGGGACTTAGGTCCTCTCTCTTTGTTCTTCCTTTACCCCTTGGCTGGGTGTTTTGTTTAATGGAGCTTGCCAGGGTTTCATCATCACATCTTGTTAGACATTGTAGTTAAAGGTGAAGCCACCAAAACTCAGCACCAGAACCCCCATACTTTGGTCGAGACTGGTGTCTAAATTCCAGACGTGGTGTATCAGACTAGGCATGAAACAGCAAAGAGGGGGTTAAACTGGGGATGACTTTAATGATAACATTATTACAGAGTTGCTTTCTTGGCCAAATTCACTGGAAAAGAAGGGGCTACATTAGGAAATCAAGATCTTGAGAAGCTAAGATACAATAAACTGACACAAGAATCTCTGAAAAAAACATTGCCTGAGTTTGTGATGCCGCAAAATAACCAACCAGCCAAAATCTAGCCAGTGCCAATTACGTGTCTTCTTAAAGCACCTTGGGGTAGTATGCCGCCCTTTGGGAGTGGGTCCTGTGTCCACTACAGAAATTTGAACCCAGGTGTGTGCGGATGCTGGAGAGGAGCACAGTGCCCAACCTTCTGTGCAACTCCTGAATGGTTTGGTCTCATTCCTGGAACAACAAGATTATCTTGAAGCTCTCAAATTTGGAAAGTGTCTCTTTTGTGTTTCTCTGGTCCCAGAATGGAACAACCCTCAGTCAGGATCATGTCCTGATACTTACTGGTTTCAAGAACTTGAGCTTCTAAAGTGGTTATGTTGAAAGTCCTGGAAGATGTTGAAATTCACTGGAAAAATATGAATATTGAGGACAAGCATTTGACTTGGTTGGAGTTAACAGTTTGTCTCTGAACTATCTACAACTGGTGGGGGAATATTCCAGTGTTGGATGGTTCTCAAAATCAAAGAACCAACCCTAAACTGCTGAACCTTTGCTGGTTCTTTTGTGAGAACTGCCAAATTTCCGAAAGCCCAAAACTGGATGTTCTTTTTATTGTAAAAAGCTAAAGAACCTGAGGTTCTAAGATTATGATTTTTTTCAAAAACAAAACTGGAAGTACCGAAGGTTCTTCGGGTTAAAAACCTGGAACCAGAGGTTTTTAACAAAATAAAAAAACTGCACAGTAGTGGAACATACTGAACATATGTCTTGCCTTGGATCCATGTGCCTCGTTCGTACTGTATATATACTACAGTACCTGAACGCTAAAACTAAGATGCTTATGATTGTTTGGAGAAGCTAATGTCCTGAATTACACAAGGCCAAAGAAATTCAACACAAGTGCTCTGTCCAGATTGATCAGACAACCTAAACAAACTTATAGGGGGCCCATTTAACTTAAAATGGAGGTGGAGGGCTCATTTCCAATGTGAATCATAATGATGTTGGCACATGCATTACTGCATTGCTGACTTGTTTTCACCCAACATCAAACTTAATGGCAAACAAGGATGCAAGTTGAAAAATAGCTCATGGAGCTTAAACCATCCATAAGGATTGATATAAGCAACATGATTGGTGGTGAAGCCCTATTGCGAGCAAATTTTGTGCATTTTGAAAAATCAAGTTTGAAAACCATTTAGTTTTGAGTCTTGTCTCGTGCTACCACATCAGCGCCTACACATATCATTGTCAACACACACATAAATCAAATAACAACACGACACCCAAAATAGCACATCAACCCAAATCAAAAGAACTCACCTACAAACAATGGAATGCATGAATCCAAGTCCAGAACGCAAAAAAATATGAAATCACACAAGATCTGTAAATGAAAAATTGTGAAAACATAGAAAAATTGCAAATTAGAAAAGCACAGTGTCCTGTAATCTCAAATCACCAAAAGTGATTTGAAATCACTCAACAGGGAATTATATCCCAAACACGAAAAAATTCAAACTTGCTCACATTGGAATTGGTTCGCAACTAAACTAATTGCTAAACTAAATTAGCCTAACTAATTAATATTAGGCTTAATTAAGCTAGACTTAATATTGTAATTAAATAATAATTTTGACAACTATCATGCGCTACCACATCAATGCCTACACATATCACTATCAACACACACATAAATCAAATAACAACATGATATTCAAAATAACACATCAACTCAAATCAAAAAAACTCACTTGCAAATAATAGAATGCAAGAATTCAAATTTAAAACATTAAAAAATATGAAACCACACAAGATGTGCAAATGAAAAACTGTTACAACACAAAAAAGAAATGCAAATAAAAAAACATATTGTCCTTAAATCTCAAAACAACTCTTGGAAATCCCCACGGAATTTTGTACCTTGGTTAATGATAACTTCGGCTAAAGCACCAAACCTACTAAACACCTTATCCAAAAATGCATATGCACCTCCCTTGTTGTTGCAATCTAGCAATAGCACCAACCCCAACCACTTGGAGAAATGTTCAATCATGACCAAAACATATCGGTTATGTTGAGGTGTCAAACTCAATGGGTCGGAAAAATCCAAATTTCATCGGTAACCTAACCCCATAATTGGCAAAGGTTGTAAATGAGGTGTAGGTCCATTGAATGATGCATAAACATAATCACATAGCATAAATCAAAAAACAAATTGCTAAACTTGTAGTTACATCCTTGCCACTAGTATTGTGTCTGGAGCAAACTATGTGTGCGTTGGATCCAAATGACCCAACTCCTCATGAACATGTTGTACAAGGCCCTCACGTTGTTTTGGGCAAGATATTACTTGTATTCATCCATTTGTCCACACCCGGGGATTGTTATTTCATGAACCCATGAGCATGTGAGCATGAGCATAGAGGAATATTCCTAGCCATGTCAAAAGGTTTATTCTTTGACATATATAATCGACATGGACGAACATTCTTTTACACATACAAAAATATTATCATCATTCGATCCATGTGGCATTGCCACATAGCACTCCATGGCTATAATTACAAGCAATTTGGATGGTTGCAATGTTGATTATAAATAAAAACCTTTTAACATGGACAACATTTGAACACAAATAACATTTAATACAATATTTGCAAGCAAATTTTGTGGCTATTGTGGCCTTTGTAGCTATTATGACATTTGTAAATGTTTATAAGTCAAAAGTCGCATGCAAATGGTCTACTATGCATTCATGATAAAAATAAAGGCACATATTGACTAGACATTTATAAAAATGTGATAATCAAATATGTATGCAACTATGGAATTATTTTTTCTTATGAGTTGGAAAGGATTAATCAAAGTAACCCAATTATCAATTCATTTTTCCATTTGCAAGATGTCATGATATCCCTATCCTCAACATTCTTGTTGAACATTCCTAGACTTAGACTTATACCCCTCTATGGAAAAATAATAATTGAATAATGTAAATGCAGAATACTAAATAAAAGTTAAATATTGGGCACCCTATAATCACTTGTAGGACTACAAGATATATGGGATTGTCATGTAGATGTTTATATCACAGTTCTTGAACAATTTGCGACAACCACCTAAGGACCATCCATGGCTAGCAAAACCAATGAACCAAATTTCAGAACATGATTTCATTAACAATGTGGCTACCTCCTCGAATTCCAAGTGGATAAGAAAATCAACAACTCAATCTTGGAACAAAATTGGCCAAGGAATGCAAATAATGCAAAAGATGATCCATACGAATCACCAACATTAACTTATAAAAGATAGATGGACCAGCTAGTGTCGGTCAATAACCTTACCATAATGGAGGACAAATAATCAAGTTCCCCAACATGCTTGAAAGAAGTGATAACAAATTCAAATCACATAATGATAGATTCAGAACAAAGCACACTGCTGAGTAATCTAAAGTAAAAAACAAGTCCAATTGAAAAGAACCGAAGACCAATGGAACTTGGTTTTGCTTAGTATGTACACTATAAAATTTGGTGACACTATCAATATTTTGAACAATAAGGAAGGTGATAGATTTGTCCCAATAAAAAGGATTATCCACAAAATAGGTGTGTAATGGATTAAGAACGATAATGCATTTTTTTTTGCTAATGCAAGATGTGTAAAATAATGTAAGTATGTGTTGCATATTTTTTGTGAAGGTCCATAAAATGAAATACAAGAATGAGTAAAAATAATAAATAAACATTTTTTTAGGATCAATTGCATTCCACACAAAAAATGCATGCGTGTATTTGTTTTTGTTTATTAGAAGGTTAACCTTTAGTTGGATTAATAATGCACACAATTTACTTAATTCCAATGTCTAGGAGGAGTATCAATATCTATAGTATCATTTGAAATTGAAATTTCTAAACATATAACATGCTATGGAAGATTCACAAGCCGTGATATTTTTAAATGGAGCCTTGTTAAGAAATTTATGTGTTTCAATGGTAGCGTTCTTTGGTATGACCTGATTTTTTACACTGATCACATACTAAGTCACCTTTCTTGGAATCTTCAAGTTTTTCCGGTTTTGGTGGAAGTTTTAGTAATTTCTAGTACTCATTAACATCACCCATGCTCTCTTCGCATGTCACCACAACTTTTTTGTGGAAAAACAAAGTATCATTTTTCCATCCTTGTAGTGGCTACCCACAAATAGGGTACCAATCCAACTCAAAAGAATGTTGTAAGCAAACTATCGTCCACCTTATGGTTTAAGCAATTCACTAGTTTCAATAAACATTCATAGTATATTTCCACTTTTTCGTCCATCGCTTGTTTGATGACTCTCAAAGCCATATACACATATTCTTGTTTGCACTTTTCGATAACATTTACAGAAAGCTACCTCCAACTTTGCAAATGTGCATCCAAGGTGAGATTACATGAAATTATCCCCCCATTCTAAAATTGCATCCCTCAAGGTGAAACAAAATAGATTAACAATGCTCAAATCATTCCTTTCCCCATTGGCTTGGATGGCCTTCTAAAACACCTTAACATGGGTGTCAAGGTTAGTTCCCACACTATAAATCGGGTAAGGAAGTGATTTTCAATTGGTTGGTGCCATTGGAGGCAAACTTGGCACCACCGAGTACCAAGGAGGGTACCAAGTCATCCAGGGTGGCCTATCCAAGGTCCCCTTGTGGGTGTTGTCATTGCTGGAATTGGTTGTTTTAAAGGTTTTCCTTCACCTCTTCTCCATCCACCGTTCATTATTGCCTTTTCTAGATTAGAAGGTTGTTGCGACCATCATTCGTGTTCCCCGTTTGAATGACCAATTTCATTGGGTTGTCCTTTGCTTGAAGGTCTGAAAAATTCGTCACTTACATTTGGTGGGCTTTCATTGCCAACTCCAACCATGGTTGTTACAGGTGTGGCCACATTATCTCCTAGCGTCATACATAGCCAACCCCCATCCTAGCGATACACTTGGCCCTCCCCCTTGATAAGGCTGTCATGGGCTAGTAAGGTTGGATGGAAGTTGGTGCTGCAAAAGAACCATAGCCTTCTGAGGAAGGAAAAGGATTTCCTATGGGATTTGAAAATCTTGGAAATTCACCCCTATCTCCTTCAATACCCAAGTGTGAACTGAAATTTCTTGGTATAATATTTGGGTAACTAGGGATTGGAACTATGGGAGATTTACTAGAGGAAGTGTCATTAGCAAAACTAGTTAAACTTCAACTCAACTAGATCTATAGGGACAACTAGTTAACAAATGCCCAAACCCATGATAGAATGAACACACATGAAGAGAAACTTCCACATTGAAAACAAAAGTTACCATATTTTTTATGTGAAACTCATTATCAACAAATGACCGCTACAATTATCTTCCAAGTTATCTCTCTCCCGAAGGTGTCATAACTCTTCTAAACGCTTTCGGTTTGACTCAAATCAGTCTCCGAATCAATTGAGTTAGGTAACATTCCTTCATGGTACGAAAAAGTTGGATTTTCAGTAGGATCCCAAATGGGTTCCTGAAAGACTCCTTGTTGTAATGTAACAAACATTAACTTCAAGAGAGGTTCCCCCATCAATTCTAGTATTTGAATTGTTTTGGTGTTGGGTTTTTTTTTTTGGTTGCAATTTCCAACACATTGCTAATATGAAATGCAATGACAATGTGATCGTCCATTCTGGATAGATTTAGTTTAGAAATCGGTCGGCCACTTCTTGCACTTTCTTGCAAAGCCTCATCCAACTTCTTTTACATACCTTTCATCATAACAGTCAACATAATACACCCAAACAAAAGATGGCATATATATATATATATATTATTGTGCTAAAACAAAAACATTTAATGGAAAGAAAATAACAAAAATACTTAATAAAAATTAAAAAGCAATAATCTTCATGATATCAAGCCAAAAAAACTTTTGTTGAATAAAGTCAAATAATTTTATCCCTATGCCAAACTTAAAGTTACGGAAACAAATGTTTAGGTTTTGTATCCGTAGTATGGTTGCCAAATGTTAAGGCCATTCGGTACATAATTGGGTTTATAAGTGAAACAAAAATTTAATAAATTTCTATTCGGTTAGTGATATTTAAAATCATCAAAATGTTATTGCCAAAAAATCAAATAGATTTTCAGAGTAATGTAATTTTTGGTAGGGAACACACCCTACATGATTTGAAATGGGAGCAAACACCTGCAACCACCTTTGATGTCAAAACTTAAACTTAAAACTCAAGTGGCGGCAAAAATATAACAATGAAGAAATACATACATTGAATGAACACACTTGGGGACATAAAACATTGGGGGGAAGTCCAACTTTGGCACAAAACACCGATTACTTCAAAAAGAAAGTAATAAAGTTCAAAATGTTTTAACTTCTTCCACATTAAGCTTGAAAAAACTTCATACAATCTTTCTCTTGGTTAGAGCATCAAAAACTAAATTTTTCCTAGATATATACATTCCAAACCTTATAAAAAAAATCCTAACTACCAATCCAACTAATCATTTATAGATTTTTAGTTCTAAAAATAAACGTCTTTAAATCAAATTTTGGTTAAGACAAATCCAATTTCGATTCCATAAATCCAATTTTGGTTACATCAATATAGTTAAGATTCTTCCGGTTTCGGTTATAAACAATTGGTTTTGGTTACAAAAATGTTTTTCATTTCAACATTCCTCTCCTCCTTTGTCGTCGAGTTGCAATGCACACTACAATTCTTGCTTCTTCCTTTGATTTTGTTGGGTTGGACCACTTGCATAAACAAGTGCATTGGCCATTAAAAAACAAAACAAAAGAAACAAAAAACACAAGGACGGGGAGGGAATTCCCTACCTCCTTACTTGTCAACAATCAAGTGTGGGGAGGCGAGCCCTCCCCACCTTCCTTCTTGGGCAAAATCAATGGACAACAAAGTCCAAGAACTTGTAGCTCCCGGCACTTCTGGGAAATGGTGTGGTGGCATTTTTCATTGCTATTGCCACTTGTTCACCTTCTTGAAAAACCCCAAAAAAAAAGGTGGGGAGAAAGGAAGAGAATGAGAAAGAAAGGAAAAGAAAAAGGAAGGACCCTCTATAACATTGGCTTTTTTGTGAGTTTTTTTTTTTTAAAAACAAAACACAACTCAAGGGTGTAGGCCTTCATTGAAGTTCAAATCCTCAAAGTTTTAAACCAAAATCTACATGAAAATGATCAAAATCACCAAAACCAATAATGACATTTCTTTGTAATTCCTAACCTAACTACAACACAAACATTTAAAACAAAAAAACCAAAAACACACCACATGGTGCTAAAACACAAATCCCAAGCTAAAAAATTCAATTGAAATCAATGTGCAAAACAAAACCAAATATAATTGTTGCACAACACAACCAAATCCCACTTTTGGTGATTTAAAAGAATTCACCTACAAACAACAAAATGTAAGAATCCAAGTTCAGAACATAGAAAAATATGAAACCACACAAGATGTGCAAATAAAAAATTGTGAAACACAAAAATTGCAAATAAGAAAAAACACAATGTCCTGAAATCTCAAATCACAAACAATGTTTTGAGATCGCACAACAAGGGATTATATCCCAAACATGAAAAAGCTCGAAGTTCACAATGGAACTGGTTTGTAACTAAGTTAATTACTAAATTAAATTAACTCAACTGATTAGAATTAGGTTTAACTCAGTATATTTAATCTTATAACTAAATAATAATTCTTGATAGTCCTCTCACCATGAAAAACACTCATACATTTTTTTAAACCTTTGGTTCAATAAGAATATTTCTTATTTACAACACATCAAGTAACATTGATGTTTGAAGAAAAAATGAAACAATATTGGTGTTTCTTTCATGGTGCAATGTACCTTTATTTTGATCATGTTTCTCAATTGTCTTCTCCTTGATGGTTTGAGACATTCTTGCATCTATCAAAGCTTGCACTATACCATTCTATATTAAATGTTGAAGGAAAGTTCTTTTTATTGGGTGTACCATGTGGTAAGTAACATGTAATCTCTTTAGTTCAATCACATGAAAAAAACCTAAAAATCATTGGATTTGCTTCTAGTATGCACCTAAAAGAGATGACAAACAAGAAGTACAAAATGCATAGAATTTGCATGTGCCCATTATCTAGTTACCAAAGGTGCATAGAATCCACATTTGCCTATACACCCATCAAATGATTGAATTGGGTTTGAAATAACAATGTTGTTTTGTTTGATTTACATTTTATGGAATGCACAAAAATTGTCTTGCATCTTGATGGATGTAAGATGTCATTGTACATAAATGTATGAAAACAAAATCCCTTAGCATTTCATGGAAAATTCCCCACACAAGAAAATAGTACACTAAGTCCTACCATCAAAGTGAGGATACTTTCTTTGATGTTTTGCCTACATTTGTTGAGATCTTTATAAGCCATAACTTCTTCAAATTTCCAAAAGCATTCAAGGTATTTACTTATGAAAAAAATTGAACGTAAAAAATTCTTCCTAAAATTATCATGCATAAATAGAGTGTGAATCTAAAGTAAGTATAGCTTGTGAACATTTTAGTGCTATAGGTTATAAGATTCTATGTTGGAGGTCACGTGGTGGACAATGTGGGGAATGATACTGTAGGTTTGAATATTGTGATAGATAATATGGAGTAAGCAATTGTAGATTCACATGGCTATTACAAACTTATTGAGGTTCCATATCCTTAATAAGTCTTCTCCCTCAAGGGTCAAAACAAGAAATAATGAGCCAAAAACCATGTTAAACATTTCATATAAAATACAATTTTTGTTACATATGTGTATGTGGTGCCACTTTAATTTCATGAACTAATCATGGCAAAGTTGTGCTTAATTAGTAATATGCATGTTGTGAAATTTAAATTGAATCACGAAATGTTCCAATTTTGAATTTTTGTTTAAACAAACGATGTTTGAAGTTGAACAAGTGCTTCATCAAATAATATTACTTTCAAAAAGGCCCTTTGATTTTCATGATTTACAAACTCTTGGACACTCAAATTTTTTGTAGTAATAAGGGACTATTAAACACACCAAAAGAAACTCAAAACATAAGAAAACAATCATTTAAAGTAATCAAATTCAAGGTCTATTTGAGGTTCATGAAACATGTAAATGTGATGCAATATATATGGTGTTAAAAAAAGGTTATAATAAAAGAAATTAAGCTTTTAAATCAATTAACATATTTTGGTATGATTTGATGTTGTGATCATGCTTCAAGATGAAACACATAATCTAATAGAATTTGTACACATTAAAAAAATCATATATATTAAAAAATGATTGACACAAAACATGTGATATATTGAGGCAATTATGAATATTATTAATAACAAGTTGCAAAAGATTTCATTCCAAAAATAAAAGTATGATTTATTTTTTTGGCAAAAGGACCTCAAATAAACAATATTTTTTAGTTTAAAATAAACACTTTGGTTCATTCTTTCTCATTTGGACTTCAAGAATAACCCAATGTTTTAAAGGACCAAATATTAAAGGATTGTAAAATTAAATATTTATAGGATCATTACAATATATTAAAGTGTAATGTCTAACATAAGAATTATAATTGGATAGATATTTTTGGTGAAAAAATATTTAGGTGAAAATGTGAACAACGTGGGTGATGAGAGACTTTGTTCAATTATATATTTTGAGCGCATTTCCAACAAACATTTGCAACGTGACAATGAAAACCACTAAGTTGAAAAATGTGGACTACAACATTTCACTAATTTATTGATGTGCAAATTAAATATATTACAATTATCCTTATTATAACCAAATGTGCAACAAATGTATCAAATTGGCCACATTAGTTTTTGGAACAATATATGAAAAATGATTATATCAATTAATCACAAAAACTTAGAACTTGTTTCCAAAAAAATATGAGTTTTTTCTTTCATTGTCACCAATCATTATGGGAACCAACATATCAATATTTTACTTCTCAATTCAATAGTTAGTTCATCTATTTATAGATTTATGAAATTGCATAAAAAATTCGACACAATATCTTGAAGGTAATTGTTGTGTTCTAGTTATAGTCCTAGTCAAATTGAAATGAACAAGACAAGAATGAATGTAGTTGCAACCATGTGTTATTTACAAAGTATTAGACCATCACCTTCATCATGAATTGTAACAACTAACTACCATTACTATCCATAGACTTCATAAGGTTTTGACAATGGATGAAGATTAATGTGATAATCTACAATCTTAAAGCTTTTGCAATTGCCTTTATAAGATCATAACTACAAATTGTAATGTCCCCAAAGGCATTCCTTATAGCAAAGGTCATGCTTTTGTGCACTAACACATAAAGTCTACCAAGTTTTTTCATCACCTTTCTTCTTGTATTCAAAGTTATCTAATAATAAAAACTTGCCTAAGTTGAAAAACAAGTGAAAGCAAATCCAATACATTTGGGTTGTAATACTAACAATGAAACTTTAGGATCCTAAGTGGAATTTTCAAAAAATATAAGAGAGGTCTTGATATTAACATTTACACTTTTATAGGTCCTATGTTTACATCCTACTTCAACACAAGTATTATGAAGACTTGGTCATTGTTGCCTTTTGGATTCATAATTTGGTTATTTTAAAACTATGATTTACACAAAACAACACAATTCAACATACATTTTTTGAATAAAAATAATATTAAGGTTTGCACTAAATCAATCATTTGAAACATGAAATAATAGAGATTTAAACACAAACTTGTCAAAACAAGGTCAAAGCAAAAATGGTAAAAGTTTTAGGTTTCAAGAAATTGTTTAAGATTTCAAATGCGAATGGAATGACATGGCCTCATCAACATTGGAGAATGCTCAAGGTTTTTTCCTCAAAAAAATTAACTTTGATTGATTATCAAATAATACATCAATTTTGGATGTGATATTTGGGTCATCATTGACACAACCATGAAAATCCTTGAACCTTTTAGCTCTCACAATTTTGAGAGAAAAAAATTCAAATGAAGTTTAGAAAATATTTATATTTTTTATTTTCAATTTCCAAATTATGTAAATTTGATCTAATAGAAGTTGAAGAAGTCATTGAAAAAAGGTACAACAAAGTTTTGGGTCTTACAAACAAACATGGATTTTCAAGCTTAAAATGTTTTATGTGTATACTTCAAGTATAATCAAGAACTATGTGGAAAAGAAAGATGTTATTGTATTCAAATATGTATATGTAATATAATATTTCATAAAAAATAACATAAAGCAAAGTGTGTGTGTGTGTGTGTGTATATATATATATATATATTTATAGTTTCACCATCCTATGAAATCCAATACTAAATATAAAATAATGTCTTTTGGTATTTGAAAATGTACTATGGTGACTAGATGCTAGTGAATATTAGTTTGCAACACTTCCCTTTCTATTACATTTAAGAATGAAAAAACTTTGCTAATTGATGTTTGCATTGCTCCCCCTTCAAAAAATGATATCTAATTAATGTTGTTGAAGCCTATTAAACCCATAATTGCACATCAAAGTAATATGCTTTGGTTTGGGTTTAATTTTGTAAGGATGTCAACCCACATTCAATCAGTGGGAATATAACATAAAATAAGTTGTTGATTAATTTTTTCATATAAAGAATGGTAGTGCATCACAATGTGTTTGGATTTATAGAAAAATCTTGAATTCTTAGCTAGGGTTATACAAGATTGGTTATCACAAAATGAAATACTTGGGGAGGTGAGTAATAAACATAGCTTAGAAAGTAAGTGACAAGTCCAAAGGAGATTTTTAATTGTAGTGGCTACAACCATGCACTTTACTTTCATTGATGATAAAACAATAATACGTTGTTTCTTAAGTATTGTGCCACAAAATTGGCCCAATGATAATTATAAAAATACAACTAGTTGTTGAATATTAAGAGTTGGGATCACCAACCTAATTAGAATCTCTCCATCTTTCAAATGACTTTGAATTGCATGTGAAGGAAGTAACATATTTTATAGTAGTGGTAAATTAGTATATTGAAGATATCGCATGACATAGTTTACCCATGCCCAATGTTGAAGACTATCATTTGCCATGAATTGGGGCAAAAATGACTTATGAAGTATGCAAGGCCTAAGCATGTGAAAGTGACTAAATATTGCAAACTTCCAATTGCATTGGAATAAGGTATTGTTTCATAGTTTGTTCCTTTTCCAATGTTTGGGGTGTCATTGATTTTGAATATTTGATACCTACTTCAAGTGGGGTATTAACATGTTTACAATTTGCCATATTAAACATGGAAAGAATATTAGTGATATATTTGTGTTGAAATAAAACAAGTTCCATGCTTGTGTGATTCAAGTTGAACTTGTATACCAAAAATTATATTATACTTCATGTTTGTTGATCATGGCAAACTTAGTGGAGAGAGGTATTTTATTTGTGTGCAAATATTGAAGGTCATTTGCAATTAAGATAAAATCATCTATGTACAACTAAAGAATGATTTTTTAATTCTTTTTGCTGAATTTCATGTAAACATTATGTTAATATTGCATACTTGGGAACCCATGAAAATTTATAACCCAAATTCAATGAGTAATTGTTTGGTAAAAAGAAAAGATCGCATGGTATGAAGTACAAAACAACAAAAAACCATCCCAAAAAACTACCACCTAATTTGAATTTCTAGAAGGTAAAAGGTAGAAAGGAAAAACAACAAAAAAATATAGAACAAACGTGAATCTATCATTTTTTGAATTTCTACCTCCTCACCTTTTTTCACTTTGCCCAACAAGAAAACCAAGGAAGTTGCCCCCTCCAAGCTTCCCTTTGAAAAAATGATTCTTTCTCCCATTTCTAGAAAGGTATTTGCCTCTCTTTAAAAACACAAACCTACTTTTACAAAGAAATAATCTTTTATATCAAATATAAGTAATTTATTACCACTTTATTAAACACACAAAAAATGTGATCCCCACTATGTTTTCCACACAAAATACGCATTTTCAAATTCCAAAGGCATCACCAATTTCATCCTCTATTTTTCCAAAATTATGTCTAAACTTGTTTACAAAGAATGGGTAATTCAAAAATGATTCCAACCTCCAATAAACCTCATCCTCTTCTACAAATATGTTAACATTCCAGGGAACTACACTAGTCTTTAAATTAATGTCAAGATATTTGCCACTAGTTCCACTTCTAAAATGGAGAATATTCAATAATTCATCTATTTTCACCTATTTGTACAAGTTTGAACAATTTTAAAAGTAGGAAAATTAAAATATTCATATACATGGATTCTAAATTTTTATACAATCCATCAAAATTTTCATAGAATTTTTGAGAATTCTCGTCATTCAATTTTTTTAATTCTCTAAATTTGACAAGAAGGTAGGGTGCAACCTACCATGTACCAAAAAAAGCTTGTACAATTTGTGTAATATAATTGGAGGCCACATTATTTCCACCACAAAAGACATGCATTTTGAAAAATGTAATGACATTTCATTTTTCGAAATACCAATTTAAAAAAATAATAATTTAAGAAATTTGAAAATAAACCTCCTATAATTCAACTTTATTCTTGACAAACAATAAAACCCTTAACCACATGTTTTACTGGAATGGGGTTAGTGCCCATCTCCACATTGGGCAAGTTCTTATTATAATAAAGCCCATGGCCTCAAGTTTTACGTACGATTATACATTTTAAACAAAGCTCCAAAAAGCAAAGGTCCAATGAAATCAAACATTTTTATTAGTCAAGAACTTTAAATTGGTCCCAAGGCCTTTATATAAGGGTCTAGGACCAATACAAATCAAATTGTGATTTAATTTACATGGCATCATTTTGGAAGGAAAACCAATTGGTCTGAACCAAAAAAAAAAAAGCTTAAAGCTCATGGTTTGGAGAACCAAAGTGTAAGCTAGGGTTCAAGGTTATTCATTTCTTTTTTTCTTTTTTTTTCCATTTTTAAAAAATTTTATCCTTGTTGCTCAAATTTTGTGAAAAAGGAAGATATGCTATGGATTGAGATATTGTTGAGAGCACATTAACTCCCCCACTTTTCATCAATTCTAGAGTTGACATGGCTAGTTTTGTGAAACCCCACAAGGTGATTGCTAAAAGAAATGCATTTTCAGCCTTTCCAAGTGTATGAAATGGAGTTGAATTAGAAGGTGGGATAGAAAGTGAAGAGTTGAAGTGTCAATTTTCACAAGTGGAAGGGGATTTGAATTTATAAGAGATCCCTAAACCGATTCCCATTTCAAACAAGAGAGCACTAAACCAAGAAGACAATTGTGGTGAAACATTAAAATGAAAAAGTTGGAAAGAGATCCATTGTGTGTAGTAAGAGTCAAAATTTGTATTAAAAAAAACCCATGAAAAAAGGAAGAAAAAGAGAGAAAAAACCAAAAGTTATCTAATCTTCTCACATGTCAGTCACACATTTTTGTTATGAACCTTTGAATTGAACCCCAAGCCTTCAGACACACTCATTGTACCATAGAAAAAAGTGTTTTTTTAAATGTGAACATGGGTCTAATTCAAGGTTCAATTTGGTTCAAATTGGTCCCTGGGCTTTTGGTCCTTGGACCCTTGTCTAAAGTGGCCCTTAGGCTACCTAACTAAGCAGTGGCAATTTAGCCACTAGGACTGCAGTTTTCGTCAGTTTTTTAGATCAGCGACGGCGACTAATTTCTGACAAGTTCCCGTGTAGTGTCGTGCCGTGCCGGAGGGAGGGCGCGGCGGAAAACGCTATTAACTTTAATCCAGTCGGTCTACTTAATGGGAGCTCAACTTTAGTCACTAATCCAGCACAGTTCTTGGCCACCGGCGCCGGCGAGCAGCTGTATGCACGGCGCCTGCAGTCCGTCAACCACGTCAAGCTGGGGTATTCCCAAGGCAGCTTTAACAATGTTTTGTTTTAGTGCAGTAGCGGTGGGGTGGGGACGAACGTCGACCCGGGGGAGGAGGGAGGAGAGGGGAGGGCGGCGCTAGGGGGATGGGTGTTGGGTACACTACACCCGACGCTTTTGTCAGTAGGTTTCAGATTAGCATCTCTTTGCGTCAGATGGGTTTCCAGTTGTGCTCTTTTGGTGGCCGTTTGTCTCTGCTTCATTTGTAATATATATATATATGTAGGTAATGGGGTGGCGTTTTTTGGCTTTTTGTCCAACTTACTTGAATATGGGTTTAGCGTCCTTCTGCCAGACGTGAATAGAAGACGACAAACTAGTTTGTGTGTGACTTCAGTAGCTGGCAACTTTTGCATCTACCACTACATTCCACTACTTGGGCCTTCATGACTAGCTGATCAATTTCGTTTTGGAAAAAAAAGGAGATTAATGCAGTAATTGACTGAGATTTGGGAATTGAAAAAACAGAGTTTATTAAAGTTGGATTATATGACGGTTATCAATCCCAAAAAACATATGTTATGTTCGAACTGATTTTTTTATTTTGTGGGGCAAGATGTTGTCGAGACGATGATGTATATACATTTTCCATGGCATGTCTCTTTTGGAGTTTGAAGACGAATACTTCCCACTCAAAATTGGACATCAACCTGGTGCCACATATTATAGCACGGTCAGTTAAAAACAATTTAACAGCCCCAGAATTGCAACTATTTAGATTTCATTAGAACATGGGAAGGGAAATGAACAGTGGGCACAATAGTTCTCTCTCTCCCAACAATCAAGCAAAAGAAAGTATATGATAAGACGCAAATTCTGTTAATGCCAATATGGGCAAATACAAAACCAGGAATAACCAAAATCAAAAAAAGAAAGTGAACAGTGCGGTACGGGATCCCCAGCTTTCTATAGTTACTTCATATGGGCTTGCTGACATGGGTAACCTATATGTAAGCAGCGTTGTGTGTTGATATTCACACCAAATGAGTGTCAAGTCCGTATGACGACACGTGTAATAGATCGATTTTGATTATAAGGGCCACTGCAGTGGAATTAGAGTTAGTGGCTGGATAGATTGAGTGTGATTACCATTTGGGATTCCCTGGCTTCCAGTAGGTACCCCCCCTGTATCGACTGGCTGTACCACACAGTCATGGCAAAACCTGCGACCTTTTCAAATAGAGGATCGGATTAATAAGGATGTTTGCTAACTTCTACTAACCTAGATTAACATTAACAACTTTCAGTCAATGTGTGTCTAGCGCTTTGACTTGCAGTTAACCAGTTTTAGGATTGATATTAGATACAGCCGTTTTCTTTCTTTTTTTCAATTGACTGATTGAGCTAGGCTGGTGAGCAACCCTAGCCAAATTTTGACATTATTTCAAGGAACTCTCAAAACTAAATGTGGCGACAGTTTTAAGTTTCTTGGAATAATGTCAACATAAATGCGGTGACATCCTCCCCCAAAAAACAGCTTTCTGCCGGTTTTAGGTAAATGTTTTTTCAAGAAAAAGGAATTTGCAACAGAATGTTCCTTTTTTCATAAAACCGTATCACCTTTTGGCGTTTTCCAAAAAGAAGAAGAAGAAGAGAGAGACTGATTAGATACCAGGCAGCAGGAGGTTAGTTGATTTTCTCGGCCAGCGTGAACCAGCAGCTACCAGCACACCAGTTGGGAATTCTGTCCACTGGATGGGGTGGGATTTCTCATCCAGTGGTTAAATGTGCGTTGACCTTTGTTGACCTTTTTGTGCTGACCTTTTCTTTCGTTTTTGTCTTTTTCTTTTGCAGGTTGTTTTTTTTCTCAACTTTGAGATCACCCGCCCAGCTACATACTACCTACCTTCTTGGCCTTACCTACCGACTAAGAACCAACTCCCTCCCCTCCCCCTCTCACCCACCTACCTACTAGATCCACACCCTCTTTTCCCCCCTAAACTTGTCACATTATTCTTACATACCCAACACCTACATAACATCAATGGCAACCACTGAAAATAATTCAAATGCAAATATTGCATTTAGCCAGTTAGCAATAAATTAAACATATTTAGGCCTCTTGTAAGTGTATTGCATTTGCGGGTTCTTCCTGCTGCCAATGTCCCATGAACCTCCACTTCACACCATTTATTGCATATTGTATATAAAATAATAAAATAATTTAATGCCTTGGGTTAATAGAAAAGAAGGATTATATTTTGTAACATAAAATGGATCTAAGGAGGATTGAGGGTTAATTAGATGTCCCAAACATTTATGACCTTTGCAAAAATATCATTTTTGATATTAATTAAATTCAAGGTAGGTCAATTTAGGAAGGAGGAATCATGAACTATATATTTGAGCAAAAGAGATTCATTTCTTTTTTTTTGAAGGGGAGTGGAGACAATCATTTTTCAAGTTGGAGAGACTCAAATTAGAAGGTAAGAGATTTTTTTTTTCTTAACTTGTTAAAATTATTAATTTCTTGAGCTTTGATTTTTAGTTCATAGTTAGCTCAATTTAAATTACTTTTGTATAGTTGTCAAGGGTATGTGTAAGGTTTTCTAGTTGTGTTGAAGCTCTTTTGAAAGTGGTACATGTTTAGGGTTTAATCTATAACAATACTTAGAATTTTTTATTATTATTTGGAGTTATGGTTTGATTTAGGGTTGGAAAGCTTTGCAAGGATAATGTCATTGCCTTGGACCATCATTTTATTTTATTTTTTTCCCTCCCCTTCATTTTTTTCATTCATGTGTGCTTTTAATTTAATTACAATTCAATTAGTTTCATGTAATGGATCAATGTGTGAATATAACTTACATCTTCTTGATTATTGGAGAAGACTATTAAGTTAGCAAATGTTTGATTCTATATGTAGTTATTAGTTCTAAATACATGTATTATTGGAATGGGCCCCATGTCCAATGCGTGTTTTAGTTTTGGAATGTAAGCATTGCAAGGTTGGGTCTTAGGTCCAATATGTGTTTTAATTTGAAATGTAAGTATTGCATTTGGTTGGGTCTTAGGTTCAATATGTGCTTTAATTTGGACTGTAGGTATTGTAAGGTTGGGTCCCATGTTTAATGTGTGTTTCTATTTTGGAATGCAAGTATTGCAAGGTTGGGTCACATGTTGAAGATGACTTATGCATGAACTTAAAGCCTTATCTTGTAGCTTAAAGCTTAATGTGATTTTAATCCACCTACATGAATGAATGTGTCCATAGATGAATGTCATTTGTGAATTGGATTAAATAAATTAATCATTGGATGAAATTCATCCATGATTAGAAGATAAATAAATAAAAATTTATTTATATCCAATTTCATTTGTTGTCCAAGTATTAATATTTCAAATTGAATGTCATTTAATAATGATGGATAATGTGACTATAGGGAAAAATATGATGATGGATCCAAAATATTTTTTTAATTTTTGTTTAAAAAATCATTTTCATCAACAACATTAAGTAATTAAAAAATTGTTGTCATGGGATGAGTGTTAAACCCCCCCCCCCCCGTTTTTTTAAAAAAAATTTTATATTTATTTGTGAAAAAATAACGCCCCTTGAAAAAAAAAAT
>Ga0116231_10000231_pt1 | contig 84446 bp, 62 predicted proteins | sample S1TSphgellanicum_2_FD_89695 | JGI IMG/M metagenome (GOLD analysis project Ga0116231, IMG submission 89695) | Host-associated microbial communities from peat moss isolated from Minnesota, USA - S1T2_Fd - Sphagnum magellanicum MG | ecosystem: Host-associated > Plants > Peat moss > Unclassified... | reverse complement strand
TGATATATTAGTTAGTGGGTGTTTTTCTGTATAGGTAAGAGTTTGTTTAAGATGTTGTTGTTGTCGGAGGGGAGAGAGGATGATGTGAGGAGGATATGGGCAATCAGAAGTCATTCTTAAATTTAGGAAAATCCAAAACATCAAAATGTGGTACATCAATTTCAATCATCATCTTGACAGTCTAACTTCTTTTCATTTCTTTTTCTAGATAGGGTAAACCAAGTGCAGTTGAGTCTTGGTCCCTATGCCAATTAGAATTTAATCTAAAAATCAAATAAAATCAAACCATGAAGATGGCAATGAGAAATCAATTCTCACATTTGGGTTGTGTAAGAATTTTTATCTTATTTTCCTTCAATAAGGTGAATTGGCTTATGGTGACCAGGTAAACAAGGTGGACCTAGGTCTAATGTCCTTATGGTCACTAGAGTTCAATCTTGTATTAAAAACATTTAACTTAAATTAAGAAAAGCATGATCATTGTCAAGATGGCAACTAGAATTTGTAATCTTTAATTACATCTCTTTAATAATACATTAGTGTGAACTATGCCATTGGCCTAAGTGTGAGCATGACCTTATGATAGAACTCAATTGTGAAAAATCATTTTTAAAATTAAATTATTTTTTAGTGATGAAAGTGACTCAAAATTCATTATCTATCATGTGCCTTAGGTCTAAAAATGATGAAAAAAACTCCAAGAAATCCCACTCATCAATGGCTTTCCAATAGTACAAAGATCTCACCCCAATTTCATTAAAACAGTTATTGTTGAATTTTCTTTGAGAAAATATTCAATATTTAAAAATCTTGCATGATAGGTGTAAATGAATGTTGGCTAGTTACTATTTTTTTTAAACCTCAAGGTAGGTTATCAAATAATTAGTTAATAACCACTGTTCAACATATTGATAATACATTGGTTACAATGTTTTGAATTTTAAATAAAAATTTTATTTTCATTTTTTAATTTATATATAAAGATTGATAACCTACCTATATGATAATCAAATCATCCATGTAAGTTATTAGATTTTGAAAATTCAATACTAGGTGGTTATGAATTTAACTGATTATAAAAAAATCAAAGAACTATCTTGTAGATTATTCATAATTGACTTGATAAATGGGCCAAAACTCAATAACTGGCCAACACTTGCCTAAGCATTGCCAAACCACCTCAATGCCTCCTCACTCATCAAAGGCTTTCAAACTGTGCCAAGAACATGATTGGGGCGTTGTGGTTTGGGAGATCTCAAACTGACAAACAGAAGACACAAATTACCTTCGCTTATAGATAGATTTTGAAATTGTAGAAAAATATAAATTTCTTCATGCCTAAACTTGAGGTAGAAAAAATCATAATTTTCAAAACTTGTATTTTGCTTACATTGGTCTTAGGACAAGCAATGTGTAGGCAAATACACCTTGTTTACCGGGCTAGAGCCACAAAAGCAAATACCTTGTACCTCAAGCTCCACCTTCAGTTAGTTTGTAGCTTGGTGTACTTATGGAATACCAAAGGGCCATGTACAGTGGCCATACTTTTACCATACTCCTTGCCTCAAGGAATAATCCATTAGCTTGAGGTAAATTTTGTTAGCATGGGATAGATTCCATTAGCATGGGGTAGAATTATTTCTTCCTTCAAACCCGTGAATTCAAAGCCCATAGCATGACGTTTTGTATTTTGAGAATGGCATTTTCGATTCCAAGCGTGGGGTTTTCAATTTTGAGCATGAGGTTTGGACCCATGCAGACTGGAAATATTTATTGATATTCAAGTTATAAAAGTATTAGTGACTTTCACACCCCATTTCAAGCAAGTTGGAATCAAAAACTTGGGTATGGAAGAACTCAGTCACTCGTACAAACTGAATTACAATAAACATGGCTGACTTGAATAGGTGCAAAGCTTGTGCTTGGAATCAAAAACCCATGCTAGGGGCTTTGAAATCATGGATTCCAAGAAAAAAAGGAATTTACCCTGGGCTAATCGCTCGTATTCCTTGAGGCAAGGAGTATGGTAAAGGTATGGCGCTTTTGGTATTCCATACTATGAGTCTTAATGCCCTGTTGTCAGGGCATTTTCACTACACAAGTAGCGTTAGTTTCCAATACCAGACTCTATGAATTAGAGAGTCAGACACAATGGAGTATGGACAAATTGTTAGATTTGTATATCTTGATATGACTTTGAGCTAGAATCTAGAAATCCTACGGTTGCACGACATATATACCTCTGGGGCAGGGACATAGGTCGGACAGGGCTGGTGAAGAAAATTCTTTATTCAGATTGCAGATCATGATCCTGCACTGACTACTACTGTGATTCAATCTCATCCCATGCTCAGCCTTCCAAAACATTCCAAATCATGGATATCCTTTTGTTTCAACAATCATTTCAAATTAGACCAGCAATTGCTAGCAAACGTCGGGGCATCAGGAGCTAGTCGCTGCCCGGCGTCACGTCCTTGAATTCCTTAGTCGAGCGTTAACAGTGGACCAAAAACTCAGCAGAAATTTCTTTCAGATTCCTCCTGGGTAACAGTAAATCTAAGGTAAAATCCCATCTCATGATGTCCACGGAACTCCCATAATGATACCAGAAACTTTAAACTTGTGGATTCTCTTTGATGAAGTGGGTCCAAGAATAGAGCCCGTTTGGTCGAGCCCGTCATGATGTTCAATTCCGTACTTGTTGTAGTGACAATGGGTTGATTATACTTTTGTCTTGGCGTGATTATTATTGGAGCTAACGGCATGATCGGTCCTGTACTATGGACTTGTGTGAATAATTAGGGATATAGAGCACGTCGACCAGATTCGGTTTATGCAGCTCAAAATCGATTATAGAGATATTGAAGGTTACCATGTCCAAGCTCAATTTTTCTGTAAGGTCGAGGTCAATATTATTATCCTTTTGAAAATGCAGATTAACAAGATGTCCCTGAACTTTCAAACAGCTAACAACAACAATGCACACATAACTTCGTTGATGAACTGCAATTTTGAGCTACATTAAGACCACCTTCGCTAGATTGCACAAATGAACACAAACATAAAAAGTGTTGAATACAACAACAAAACTTGGGTTTCATGATATGGGTAGTTATTTCCGATTTGGTTTAGCAATTAGCCAAGTTGTTAAACCTTGTTAAACCCAGGTTTAACGATTTGACTAGTTGCTAAACCCAAAGTAGCAAATACCCCAAATTGCAAAACCCCAAGTTTTGTTGTAGTGATGCTAATGGAAACTGCAGGTGATCTCTCAATAATTTGACACAAATCAGAAACGCTGCTTAGACTCCGATTCTGTACGGAAGGTCCTGAGTGGAATGAGACGCAGAATCTCAGTTTATTTCTCCAAATGTAGTAGCATTGAATAGGGCCTCTACATTTGGGACTTTGATCAAAAGCAGTCTTCAGAAAACATTCCATTTTTTTTCATTCAATCAGAAACAGCTAGGAGTACTCACAGTCTTCTTGGGGTGACTCCCTGAGTTGCAGTTTCAGATGGTGGCTAGTGTACAAGTGATGGTCAGAACTAAGGGATGATCCTTCTGTAAACACCCTACTTGAGAAAAGTTCTGGAAAGAAAACCTTCCCGTTGTGATTGTCACTCGGGATCAAGTCCTCTAGACCAGTACTTAGAAATCTTAGTACTATACACTGCTCCGCGCTTAGTTTGAGAGAAATTTCTTGTAACTCAAGTTATAAACTCTCATGTGCACGAATGCTCGTCCCATGTCTCTAGTGTCTCGAGTTTGCGTTTCCGATTTAAAACTGAGCTAGAACTATTGCTCGGGTTGGTTGAGAAAGAGACTATGACCACCAGCACCCACAACCGGATTTCTGCTGCCCACAAGCGCCAGTAGTCCGGAAACAACTCCAAATTCTCTGTCGCTCGAACTGCATTCAACCTGACATCGCCAAATTTGATGTTATCGGCTATTACGGGTGTGCAGAAAAGGTCCGTTGTGTCTTCTGATCCAGTCTTTGGAACTCAAGGACAAAGCATAGACCGACTTCTCATGTCGAGACCGGCCCCTTTGCATCAACTCCAGGAGCATTATGTAACTTGATCGAAAGTTAGCTTGGCTCTCCCTCTTGAGAAGGAATGTAAGTCTTGCCTTCATCGGGAACTACAATAAACATGAAATGCAAGAATCTGCTCTGCGAACACTCCATTCACTCCATTACCTAATCCAGAATGATCACATGGCGCGAATCTTTACAAGTAATTCGGTCTGCACAATTCATCTTACAGTTACCCCCACACCAAAAAAAACACACAGTTGAGCATTACGGGGTCGGCACGCTGTTGTGACCACGGCTGGGACCTGAAGGTGTAGGCTGGGTAAACCTATCATCCTGGCTGAAGCTGTGTGCTTTGGAGCGGTCTGGAAAATTCTCGACTGTCAACTTTGTACTTTCCTCGAGTCCCTCGCGCTCATACACAGCAGTTTGCACTGAAGCCGATGAAGAAGGTGCAAACGCTGACGTCGTCGTATGCTCCAGCAGCTGCACGCGTCGTATCTTCCTAGAGTCAGCAGGAAATACCAGCAGCGAGCACAAAAGAATTACAATCATTATTCTAGATATGAATCCCATCATGGTCGATCTTTGAAACCTGAGGTGTGCCAGGTATCGACAAAGAAAGCTAGCTAGCAGTGTATCGATCGATTCTTCTCGAGTCTTGTTTTAACAACAGTACAGAAAGCTCTACAAACAAGGGGTGCAGTAAGAAGGAGGAGTCTAACAAGAGATATGTTCTAGATCTAGACTCTGTGCAGATCTGTACAAAAGCCTCAGGACTGGACAAGTCAGGTGTAATATTTGAGAACAAGGGAGAAATTCTTCCAGCAGTGTTCGTGCAACGAAACTTTCAAGTTCTAAGCAGATGATTAATACACTCTAGAGCTAGTAGTAGTTGTGCAAGTGGCAAACGATTTGAGTGACGATATACAGAAGACAAAATGGGGAGCGGTTTATATTGCGGATGCAGATGACTTGCTGTGCCTGGGAGGAGGGCACTGTCATGAGCAGCAGCAGCAGCAGGCATCGGTTTGGCGTGCAGACGTTTGACTTGGTGGTTGGTGGAATTGTGCCACAAGCAAACACGCCGGGGCGCTGACCTCCTCAGTAAATTAATTAGCGCAGTTTTACACATGAGCCAGACATAATTATGGTGGGGTCTGATCTAAGTTGTCTTAATTCACGTGGATTTAGTCACAACTCACAATTTGAGGTGCATTTGCGCTGCTTCAATCGCGGCTGCCAGCCACCATATTCAGCTTAAAGCAGTTCAAGTGTACTAGTACACCGCGAAGCTGCTAGGGTCGGACTCGTGACAGGAGGGTATGCTAGCCCACAATATACGCCAAGTCATGGCCACAAGGAAGTCCTGATGTCTGAGAGAAGAATGAAGGCAGCAGCAGCTAGACTTTCATCAGTACTACCGTCGACCACATTCAAGAGAAAAGTGCACCACTTGCATTGCATGATCAAACTATAATTACCCTAAGACCAAGGACTACACCATAGAAGGAGTCTACAATCCGCATCTTTTGGCCAATTTTTTTTCATCATAACTAAAATTCAAACTTTAGGGGTTGTACATCGTAGGTTGATGATGAACACAATCAATAATTAGAAAAAATTTCAAAGTTGGCAAATTTTTCAAAGCTCATGTCAAATCGAGTACGCAAACCTGGCGTCAATCATGGGTCACCCAAAAATATCCTTGAAGTTACTCTCTTCAATGGATTTCTACATTTGTGCCAACACCATTTTGTTTGTTTGTTTGTTTTTTTTTTTTTGAAATCCTTGCTGTGCCAGATTTTGGTGACTTGAACTTAGGGTTTTTTTTCGTTCAATTTTGTGATGTTGCTCAAGTGGCAATAGTGCATAAGTATATTTAGCCAAATTGGGTGATATTCAGAATATGATAGTATGAAATCTTAAGCAGCCTTTCAATTTGTAGGCAATTGTGGTAAATTTTGGCAATTTTTTTTTGAAAATTTTGCCGAAATCTTCCCCAAAAAAGAAAATTGTAACAGAATATTCATTTCTGAAAACATTTTTCACTAAATGGCGAAAATTCGCCACAAAAAAACCCGCTGGTGCTTGGAGTAAGAAAGACTTGGTGTTGAAAGGGTTGGCTAGTACCATAGGACTCAAGCGGACTATTAATTCATGGTCCAGATCAAATACAAGTTTCACACAACCCTTGAATGCAGGTTTTAGCCAACCGACATAATTAGTAGGGTTTAAGTAAATTTTGCTCGAATAAAAGGAATGTCAAGCTCTCACCAAATTGAGGGGCGGGAGAGGGAGAGGGAGGGAATAAAAGCCTAAATTCATCCAAGAGTTTTTTCCTCAGCATCTAGCTGAACAAGGTAGTTACCAGGAACGTGAAATCGCTGACCCTGCACAACACCTTCTGACTTATGAATCTGACATAGCTCATACCAAGTTGCCAGAAGCGACGAGAAATCCTCCCGCGGGATATGCAGATTGGGGCGGGCGGGCGGGCGGGCGGGGGCGGGTGGGGCGCAGAATGTGGTTCTAGATATTTAGTTTTTTTCTTTCGGAAGGACTTAATGGGTACCAACCGAGTGTAAGGCCCGCCTAATTGTTATGTGTTATATATATATATATATATATATGATCTACACTGGGCCGCACTTCACAAGCTAGCCCCACCTCAAGCTGCAACTAACACATCTGCCGCAAGAGACAAAGTGCCTGGAGCGATTAGCGCTGAACTCATCCAACAAAAATGGAAGTTGGATCAACCGCCTATTCTTAGATCCAATTGCATGATTCCCAAGGCTTGTCCCCAGCTGCTAAGATTGGTTTTTTTTGTGGGTGTGGAAGCCCAACCCACTGTTGCAATTGAATACTCATTGCGTATGTGGACTGCAATTCAGATGCAGTGACGTTATTACGCAGAATCAGTTACTACTCATTGTACTACATTTTATACCAACTTCTGTCTTCATTATATTTTGGAAGCAAGTCGAGTGTACCTGCAGACGACTGTGGAAGTTGAGTCATTAGATGCCCCTCCCCTCTCATGTTGGAATTTTACAATTTTTTTATAAGGGAGGTGTGAGAGGCGTGCAGCGAAGTGGGACATACATTTGGCACTGGGCTAAAGCTTGCCAAACTTATTAGGTAAGGTTGGCGAACATGATTTCTTGCTTGGGAACAAGATTTCTTATATATACATATATATACGGCCTTCCTCTTTGGTACATTTTATAGTGTTTTTCAAATTAACAAAGATGTTCTTGAACTACATCTAAGCAAAGAAATGGTCAATTCAATAGCATGACAATAACTTCAGGTATGACCTGTATTGACACATCTTGTATTGTAAATGCTTTTTTCTTTGCAATGCGCCCTCATAGCCTTTTGTATCATTTTGTGGGGGTGGTGCTAGGGTTAATTTTCCACAATGCCAACAAATTGCCTAATGTTTTAGGTTATGGCAATTGGGTGGACCCAGCTGAGCAGTGGGTGGCCACACCCCTGTCTGACCAAGGACCATTATCCAATTTAATTGGCACTTGAAAGATATTGTGCCACGGCATTGGGAATTGTCTAGACCAATTTCTAGGCCTCATGATTTTTAGGTGCCAATTTGGAGCATTTGAAATAGCCAGTGTCAGACCCTGAAAATCTAAGGGTGATGAAAGGCGGAATCTCTCCAGAGTGAGAATTATGTATGTAGCCACTGTAAAATCTTGTGCAATGTGAATGTGTTCCTGCTCTTGTGCTCTAAATACATTCTTATTTTGACACAAGGAAAACAACTCATGTAGGCTAACCCCATTGCCCAATCATCCCCCAGAACATCACAGCCTCCCTTCGTTTGAGGATGATACTGCTGATTTCATATGGCCAGAGCCACTTAACAGTGGATCACTGTCTTTTGCTGACTTAAACGCAATGATCTAGACTTGGAGGGTGGTTCCAATAAATCTCTCAATCCCACCTGCACCTATTGATGGGGAGACATTGCACAAATATATGCTATTCATTGGAGGTACGATTAGGCAACCTTGCAAATTGAGGTATATTTTCACAATCAGAGGGAACCAATCTTGTCCATCAATCTTCCAATGAATTTTATGGGTTGGACCCCAGTATTTGTACAAATTGGGCTCAGCAGCTCTTTGGGGTGCGGTGGGGAGACATGCATGGGGCCTCAAGGAGGGCATGTCAGACCTCATAGGTACTTGGAACTTAGATTGGTCTAGTTGACAACGCCGCCACAAGGTTAATATGATGTTTGGAATAGACACATGTGCGGGAGATGACACAAGGTGTCAAAATATTATACTCAAAGATTTACTATGACTATTTAACTTGAACATATTGTGAACATGGTAGCAAAAGAAACATCACTAAATCAACCATGTTATATGGTTTAACTTTGGAAACTCACATTCATTCATTATTAATCTATTTTACTTTCACCAAAGATTTCCTTTCTTATATGAAATTCTTAATCTAACAACTCATCAATTTTTATAAACTCTCTCTTTGCAGGCCTAATTACTCATGAGTTTTTCTTTCCAAAAAAACCCTTTAGAGTATGTCTTTTTTTCAAGTTTTTGTTTTTGGGTCAATGATGAGCATCCCAAGAGGGAGGTAGCATTAAATGGTAACCAGTCTTTAGGACCTATTCATAAAAAAGTAAAATTTCATAGTCTAACTACCAACTGCAGTCAGAAATAGAAATGTGATGAACTTGAGCCAAAACTACTCTTTTTTGATGAATTGAATTGATTTCCATTCAATTTCTTATGTATCTCTTATATCGATGTTCCAATTAACATCTTTAAATAAAAACACACACACAATAAAACCCACACCACTATGTCACCAAGAGTAAATTGGTCAATGGATGACATACCCACTATGCCGGCTGACTTATTTGACCCCATCTTGAGGATTATTTGCAAGTTGCTGGACAAGCACACACCTTGGATGTCGGCCTCCATGTTGACAGTTGCGACAATACCAGAGCCAGTGGAAGGGAAAAACGGTATGATAATCACAGGCCTCTGTTTGCAAAAAGAAGGTAGAATCAGTGGCAATAACCTCAGACTTTGAGAAGTGTAGAGAATAAAAGCAAACATTATCACACTAAACGACCACTATGTCCAGTACTATCAAGGACTTTCTCTCTTCGTTTGCAGAGAATCAGTCTAATTACTGTAGACTTTGGAGAAAATGCTCAAACTGGGACCTCAGAAGGTCTCAATTATAAGGTCCTTCAGTACTCGTATGTCCTTAATATCTGAATCATCTCCCGCGCCAAAATTTAGAAATTTTCAGCAGTTTGGATTTTTGTATGTTCTACTCCCATGGAAGCAAGTTTACAAATCAGTTAATCTGGAATGTAATTCATTAGGCTGCTGGTTCCTGATGACTTTCAGTCTGGGCATCCAGCTGAATCAAGCCGACAGCTTCCTGGCAATCTATCAGGAGGCCTGCAGACATTGGAATCCGTTATCCGGAAGCAGCAGGCCCTTCTTGCATCCCAACAACCCTCCTAGATTCCTTCCCTAGCTGACAATTGCCAGGGAAACAAATCTTACAAAAAGAATGTGATCCTTTTACACAAGTCACAACACAGTGAATTTTAAGGTTAGACAATTCAAGTTGTCTGCTCCTAGACACCCCCCTAGTTTGCTTGTTGGTCTATCTGTTGGGATTCCTCTAAAAGTTTGGCATTGTCACTGTCACTATGGGAGTGCCAAAGAAAAAAACAAATCTGACTGTGAGAACAGATTAAATAAGGTGTGTAGTGTGTATCTGTCTATCCACACCTCCTCCTCAAGGAGACTTTGGCTGCTGCCATTACAATTCATGAAAAACAAATTTGGTGAAGTTGTTCTTAAACCTGCACCAGTTTGGCTGCAGACACAAACACCGTCAGTTGCTACCAGTTTGTTCAGGAGTCAAGGTTTCAAGCAGTGTTGGGCAGTTATCTGATTTTTCTTTTACATAACCTCCAGTTCTGGTTTTTAAGAAACTTGAAAATCAAAGAACCTCTGGTTATGATTTTTTTTCAAATCTCAGAAGCAAATAAGCTCTGATTCCATTTTTTTGAAAATTCTCAGCCAGTTCCAGGTCTAGCCCTAACATTACATTTGTCATAAATTCTTAATGCACTGAGTACAAGAGTACTGTTGCAAATGAGTTCCATCATTCTGCCCTTTGCCCTGTTTTTTCTTCATCGTGTCATGTTTTGCTGCACCCTAAGCTCCCAAGGACCATGGACCAGTACCAAGGACCATGTAATATCCCAGGTAGCATATGCCAAGGGTCTTGCAGTATGTTACATACCCTCTAGCAACTGTAACCTGCCCAAAGCATTTATGACCATGGACCCAAAACATGTCTAGAAATGCCATGGTGAACAAAATCGGCCAAAGGGCAGACTGGGGGAAAATAATTGCAGCAATACTCTTGTACCAACTGCATCAACAACTATGAGCAAATGTAATGGTGGGGGTCTCCATATGCGTAAGGTCAAAGAAAGTAAATCAAGTAGTGATTGCTAAAGATGGGCAAATTGGGTTTTGAGAGGACACCTAGCTACATGCAGTTCAGTACTACCACCAGCAATACTGAAGTTTTGTGGGTTTGGTCAGTCCTCAGGGTAGCAACAAAAGACAGAACTGGTTCTGTTTCCTAACCTGGCCCAACTCCTGAATGTACAAGGGAATATTATATTGGAATTTGAGATTCTTTTTCTAACAACATGAATAGGAAACAAGCTTCTTTCTTTTTTAACCTGGATTTGATTTTGGGTGACAAAATAATTGAGTGACAGGAAACATGTGATGAAAACTGTAAGATGTTTGCAAAAATTATGTGGCTATTGCCATTGTAATAGAAGTGCACTTGGACAATTGAGGAAAACAATATATGGTTCATCCTGGCAACGATGCATTCTGGTCTATCTATATGAGGTGCCTACCACAGCTTCACCACCATTGCTGCCTGGCTATGAATACTAGTGTTTTGCATAAAATTTGGCAACAAGCCTAAATTGATTAAGTGTTGTCAAGAGTAAGAGCACATCATGATGAAGATTTTGTGACATCTCAAAGCCTTTCTTTTTGGGTTCAACAAGCATTAAATTGCATAGTTCCCCACATGAAACATGAAAAAATAACACAAGGACTCAATTTAAACATTATGAATTAATTTTTCAACTTTGAAAGAATCACACCAAAACCATCAATATTCAATCAATGATGAACTTTACAATTTACATATGCTTAGAATCCTCACCAACTTATGGACTTATTATTTATAGCCATTTTATGGGATCAATCAAAATTTTGAGGCATGCTATTTCAGATATTTATGGCACTTTTGGCCATAAAAAAAACAAGAAATGATTTTTTAATTTTTAATTTTGTTTATTGATCTCAAAAAATCCATGTTTGCAAAGGCTATTTACTTAGATAAACCATTTTTTAGAAGACTTATATTCATTAAAGATATTTAGAAATGTCAATGGCAAGGTTGTATAAGATAAAAATGGAAGAAGCTATTAATTTCAAAATCATTCAAAGGGTTTTGGTTTAAGAACTAATTTTATTGGGTTTATTAGGCTCAAAATACATTAATTTGGGACTTTTGGAAGGACTCTCAATTGTTGTTTTGGTTTATCATAATGATCTTCTACTCTCTTACATGTCATGAAAAAAATGGAAATACCTTCATAGTTGAAACATACCAATGTCAACCAATTTTTGCTTAAGCATTTGATCACATATCATAGGCAACCTTTTACAGAAAGATATCAAAATGTTAAGAACTTGAATGTATACATAGGAACAACTATCTAGAAGTCAAAGTTCAAGCAATTGTGCATTTTGTTCTTTAAAAAGGAAATTGAACTTAAGAGTGAAAACACACTAAAGTGGAATACATAATCTTGGCATAGCTTGTTGGATTATCAATCATGGGTATTGAACAAAATATAAATGAATAATATGTAAAAAGGATTCAAAAAAAATATTACATGTGATTTGATCATATTGTATGAATTTTAGGAATAAAATTTGAGTTACCATAACATATTGGATTTTTGAAGTGCCAAAAACCTTGCATCACAGTCTATATCATATGATTATGGAATCATTATATTTACTAAATTTTTTAGTTCAATGATTTCTTTTTACATAAAAAAGGTATCTTGAGTAAACCCTAAACCCTAAACCCTAAACCCTTGAGTACAATTGTACAACAAGGTTAGCCTTGTTGGATGCAAGGGCCGCTACTTTAATCATGGCTTGAACATTGGACTTCATTATCAATTTAAATAAACCATGTTGAGCATCCAAATCTCACCCAAAAAAAATGTTAAGAGTTTTTTTGCTTTCATCTTAGGAGCAAATTTTGCCTTCTTAGATTACTCACATGGATGTGAACTACAATAAAATGGTGCATTCACAATACTCAAAAGAGGCAATTGAAAGGTTAGACATTGCTTAAAATTTCAATTATATATTTTTTGAATATCACAATGAAAGCATAATAATTTAAATTGCTAACTTTTTTGTTGAAATTAGCTGTACTACTTGCAAACTCTTAAAACTCAAAACTTGATGCAAATGGATGATGTTTCAATAGTGATAAAACATTCAAAACTTTAATGTGAACAACCTTCAAACATGTCTTTTTTCACTACCCAAATTCATTAGATTTTTAATCAAATAAAACAAAATTGACTAATATGCAACTTGTATGGTTTTGGTAAAAAAAGACTAGTTGATTAGGACATTTTGAGTGAAATGTTTTTTTCTTTTGGGATCATGGAATCATGGATTACATTTTGGTCAAGGCATGTTATGAAAAATTTACATGTCGTGAAAAAAATTAAAGTTTTTTTTTAATCATTTTTTTCTAATTTTGTTGACAAAACTTTTTTTATGCCATTTAAGCATGATGTACATGCTTGTGTACTCACCATGATGTATATGTTAGTAAATTGCATTTGTACAAGATACATTGAATCATGTATACATCAAGGATTGAACCCAAGACCTCATGGGAACACACTAGGGTCTTAACCACCAAACCACTTCAACACTTTATGAAAGGTTTAAAACTTTAACTTTATGATGTTTGGCATGAAATTGTTTACAAAATTCAAACTTTAATAGACATTTTCTATTGCAAAATGTATTCAAATGTTACAAATAAAAAGATCATCTAGAAGCTTATTCAATAATCAATTCAAAAAAATTATTATAATTTACAAAAATTAAATTTACAACGTAAATTTTTCTTAAATAACATTTTGACGCACTCCCAAGTCCCTTATTGAACCCACTTGAGGGTCCAACTATGTAAAGTTACGAAAAGTTGGGACTTGAGGGTCGCTCCCGACTTTCAGCACTAAAAGGGGGTAGAAGGGTGTGCTAAAAGTCCCGGCTAAAAGTCCCGGTATTAAACTAGGAAAAGGGACTAGATTATCAAGCTTGAATCTGCATCCAAAACCAACCACAAGAGGGTTAATTAACATTCGGGAACACCTTTGGGTGTTAGGTCAAGCCACGGGCACTTTGACACACAAAACTCACCACGGCCCGGACTCGAGGGAAGCCACCACCTTCCCCCATATAGTATTATCTGTCACTGCGGAGGCTACATCCGAATGACTTTTTTTCCCGGGACTCCCAAGTTGGAGTTTCGAAATTGTCCCAAGTTGGAGTCCCGGGACTTTGGACGCTCATAGCTCCTCGCCCCGAACTCGGATCGGGACGAGGTCTCAACCAAAGATGCAGCTCTTGTCGAGAGCTTTTCAACGTCGTGTCGCACTCCTTGAGGCAACGTCGAGAAGAGGTCGACTCCCGACTTTTAGTGATCGGGAGTCAAACTGGCAATTTGACTCCTGGCCCTTCTTTTGCCCATAACTTGCGCTGTAGATGTCCAAATGACCCATGCGAGGCCATTTTGGGCATCTACACTTCAAGACCTTTCCATTGATATAAAGAACGCACCAATGCAAGGAGATTTGACTCCTCAAATCGTCTTCTGAACTTTCAGGAGTCCCGGAGGACTCCAAGTCTCCCACTTTTGAGAGTGTGAGTTGCATTCTCACACTTAGCCCCAAAGTGGGGTTACAACACATTTCATGAATAAATCAACAAAACATTTTTGTTTAAATTGACTAAAAATCTTTGTAAATTCAATGTGAATTCAAAAGTGCATTTATCAAGTATTTTATAAACAAATTTAATTACATAATTATATGTCCATTTTTTAAAGAATTGCACTTTCATATTTTCCCCAATATGATTAGGTATAATTCTATTTATTTATTTTTACAATGTTGTTAAAATGGTAATCATCCAGAAGAAGATTGCCACATTTGGTTCAACAAGTTATGTGGTTGGAAACTTGTTTAAATTTTCAATATTATGATTATTTACATTGTGAAAAAATAACAATATATACTTTAAATTTGGGCTCAAAAACTCTTCTTTCAATTTTTATTTTTTTTTATGTTGTTGCCCTTTAAATTGGCAAAAATTAGTCATAAGAAAACATATTAATTAAGTAATAAATATAACCATTAAATGTTTAAGACCTTTTTTTTTTTGCAATATTAATCATTAATTACACAACGTGACAAAAAATCACAATATTTTATCTTTTATGATGAAAAAATACATTTTACAAATTTTGTTTCCTTCATAAAAAGGAACACAATTTAATTTGGTGAAATTTTTGGTTTAAATAGTTGGATTAGCCCCCCTACCCCCAACCAACCATTTTTTATTTTTTTTAATTAACGATTCTTGTTGGGAAAATATGCAAAACATAATGCAAACTGAAGGGAAAATGGAAATAACAAAAAACTTAACAATAAATTGGGATCAAAAATTTGAAAAAAAAATTACTTTTAGTGAATAAATTTTTTTAAATAAATCTAATAATGCCAACCTTAAACACATAAACAATTCCAACATCAAATTTATTTGAATGCTTTAAGCTCAAGTTTTGAAATCATCATCAACTTTATCTAATGTTTTTAGAATTTTAAAATATTAATGATGAAACCCAAAGTTTTTTTTTGAGGCGAATTTCCACCAGTTTGCAAACATTTTTAAGAAAACCATGAACATTAACAAATTATTTTTAATCTTTGAAAAAACATTTTTCAATTTTAAAATATAAATTTCTAATTTTAAAATGATATAACTCTATAATGGGTTTTAGGACTTGTAATCAAAATATAGAAATATTTTAATCAATAATGTAGTATTATAATTTACAAAATTAAACTTAAAAGGTTTTTTTTTTAAAACTTGAAATTGCACGTTATGAAAAGATCTACATATTTCTTTTTGTTTAAATTGACCTAAAAGTTTTGTAAATTCAATATCAATTCAAATCTGCATTCTTTTAGTCTTTTACAATTTTATTTTCAATACATAAAATATGTCTAATTTTTATTTTCCCGAATATGATTAGGTAGATTTCTTTTAATTTTTGCGATGTTGTTGAAGTGGTAATCATCCATTAAAAATTTTATAAAATTTGGTTATAGTCAAATTGTATAGTTAAAAACTTGTGTAAATCTTTCAATATTTTGTCTACTTACTATAATTTATTATAAAATTTGACAAAAAAATTCTTTCAAAAAAATATTTTCTTAATGTTGTTGCCCTCTATTAGCAAAAATTGGCCCAAAAAAACATTAATTAAGTAGTAAATATAAGCAATTAATTATCAAAACCATATTTGTTATACACTAATATATCATAAATTATTACAAATAATTAATTACCTCTATTTGCAAAAAAAAAAAACATATTATTATTATTGATGATGTAAGAATGTATTTTACATTTTTAAAAACAATTTAATTTGGTGAAATTTTTGGTTTAAATAGTTGGATAACGCCCCCACACACACACATAACTAACATATTTTTTTGGTTTTGAATTTTCTTAACTTGGCAATTTTAATTGGCAAAAAACATGAAAAAAATAGTGAAATTTTGAAAAAATGTGAAAAACAAAAAAAAATCAACAAAAAACTGAAATCACAAATTTCAAAGAAAAAAGGTTATTCCTAATAAATAAAAATTCAAAGAAATTTTAATAATTCGAACATTAAACACATAAACAATCATAATATCAAATTTATTTGAAAACTTTCAACTTTAATCTTTGAGATCATTATAAACCGCATCCAATTTTTTTGAAATTTTTAAATAAATATTAATGACATAACTGATTTTTTTTGTGATGAATTTTCACCATTTTGTAAACATAAAAAAGGGCATTGACATCAAAAAAATATTTTAATTCTTTTTAAATTTTTGTATGTTTTAAATGATATATTCTACAATGGGCTCTAAGACTTTTAACCAAAATATTAAAATATTTTAACAATTTTGTGCCTCCATATATGGCTTATAGCCAAAAAAATTGTGATTAAACTTTCTTATGAATGATCTTGAAGAAGATTACAAAATTAAACAAAATGAAAGATTTATAAACTCAATGATGTCATGATTATTATCATCATTTATAATTCATTCATTTATTTATTTTTAATGAAAATTTTAAATTCATCTCTTAATATTTAAATATAAACCTATAACAAAACAAGCTTACAAAAATTGATAAACCATGTTTAAAATAAAATAATAAGTATAAAATACTGATAATTTTCATAATAATAATAATTATACTTATAAATTTTTAATTTTAATCCATTTTTTTAACATGGATTTTTTTTTATACAACAATACAAAATGGGAAAAAAATTAAGGATTATTTCTAGGGGTTTTTTGGTGTGGCATCATGAACATTCATAATAATAAACTTGTTTATGACACTTAAAAAAAACTAGGGGAATATATATATATATATATATATATTATAATTTACATAAATATACAAGAATTTAATATATGAAAAAATTATAATTTAAAGGTATAAATGGATCTCAAACTTTGCATGCATGAACATTTTGACCTAATCACTAACCCATTCAAATATAAATGTGGGACTTATCAATTTTTTATACATCCATTTAAAAAAATTGTGATGAATACAAAATGTAACTCATGAATAATGAATTTAACAACATTCAAAGTGAATTATTCAACTCAAGTGTAAATGTTAGTAGTTCAAAAGATGTGAAAAATTCACTAACCCATTCAAGTATAAATGTGAAGCACTAAGTTGTTATGTGTGTTTCCATATATACTAGTAAGTGCAATATGCAATGTTTGAATAGTAGTTTCAATAAGCTCAAAGTGGATGATTCAACTTATGTAAAATTATTGATAGTCCAAGAAATGTGAAAAAATCAATAACCCATTCAAGTATAATTACAAAATATTAAGTTGCATGTGGTTAGTATATTATAATAAGTGTAAATTTTAATTTGTGAATAATAATTTTAATATATTAAAATTGAATGGTTCAACTTTGATAATTGAATAGATGTGAAAAAAATCACTAATTCATTCCAATATAAATGTGGGTTTCTAAATTGTTACATGTATTTTAATAAATTATGGTAAATGTAAAATGCAACTCCTAAGTAATTATTTCAACATGTTAAAAATTGATGGTTCAATTCATGTACCATGTTGATAGTTAAAGAAATGTCAAAAAAATCATTAACCCATTATAATGCATTATGTAAATAAAGTTAAAGGCTACTTGAATTTCCACATCAATAATTTGAAATTATTAAATAATTAAAGAGTGTTCAAATTATATTCATAAATGACAACATAATGAACATAAAAACTATGAATAATATTGATCATTAATTAATGCAATAAGCCACTTGCAAATTTAAGATGGCCAAATGTAATTGAAATGTAGTCAAATCAAACAATAATTGCAATGTATGGGGGTGGAAAAGGACAAGATTTCTTCTTGTGATTCAAGCACAGGCTAGACGTGTCCCTTGTCTAAATTGTGACCAAACTTCTCTAGTTTTTTTGTCAAGCTTACAACCACAAATGGAAAAGTTTGGTCACAAGTTGGACACATCAACCATTTGTCTAACTTGTGATTAAATATGGAGAACTTTGGTCCTAAGTTAAATAGGTCCACTGTCCAAGCTATGATTGAAAATCTCCATTTCCAATCATAACTTGGATTGGTCCACTGGCTAGGTTACAACCGAAATTCAAAAATTTCGATCACATCTTCAACATGTTAGCCCCCTATCTAGCCTACAACCGAATATGGACATGTTCAACTTGCGACCCAACTTGTTTACTTTGAGTCGCATGATGCACAATGGCATTGTGTAGCTTACGACCAAAATTGGATAGGTTCTATGGCAATCTATTCATTTTGTTGAACCTATCCATTTTAGGTCATATTTAGTCGCAAGACCTGGCCTTAATAACATCGTTTTTTTACCAACAAGGTAGTCAGAATTCAACACGTGTGCTAATTATTTTCAAGGAGAGAAAAAGGGGGAAGAGAATGTGGAACCTTTATAAAATGTGTCATTCCCATCCACTAACTTCACTTTTTGAACGTGTGAAGACTGTGGTTGTGTAAGCAATCCCTGCCTTACACTTGGAAGAAAGTGGTGGATTCTTTAAGGTTGGTGAGGTTTGATTTTTTCAATTGTTTTACAATTGCTATTAGATTTCATCAGTTTAACCTCTCCGATATTCATTGTACCACTCCCAATAACCATTTTAATTTACATTATAATTTATAAATATTTAAAGTCAACCACAAGTCATAAACCTCTTTGTTTATGTCTTTAAAACTAATAGTAGAAACTACTATAATTAAAAGGATATAATAAATAGACTTTTATGGACATGATGGCAAACTCAAGGGATGAAGGAATCGACCCAACATCACCAACAACTGGCTTAGGGCCTCCTCCAAGGAAAAGGAAACGAGCAAAAGGCAAAAGGCACAACCCAAATAAGGAAATTTTGGAAGATCCTAATTACTTGGCATGCAATGGATGGTGGAGTGTACCCAACCCTTGGACGCATTATGCGACAAGCCAATATGTCAATTAATGTCGCATTGACAAATTTTAGCTAGTGCAAAGGCATGACACTCATGTCAAAAACAATATAGCCCATTTTAGTAGTTATAAAAACCACCATATGAAATTGCTATTGGTGGATGTCAATTTGGCTATTTTGGGGACACGAAAATTCAAACACAATGTGGTGCCATTATACATGGCCCAAATGGTGTATGTAGAGGTGGCTTCGGGTGTTGAAATGGATTGTTCCAACATCCCAACAAGCTCTTAATCACAATGGAAACCAAATTTGCACCATAGAACTCTATGGTCGATCGAAACTCAGTCCAACCCTTTTAGTGTTACCAGTCCATCTAGAGCTTTTGGATCTGAACGTCCCTAATGGTGCCCACTCTCATTAATCTATCTTTTGATGCCCATGACAATGAGGTAGATATTGATTATGATTTTCCTAGCATGAACAAACCAAGATGTGGACCCAAGTAGCCCCCAAGATTTCATTACAAATGTCATTGAAAGGTGGGGCTTTAGATTGGAGGTAAAACATCAAACACAGACACAGGTTGCATAACTAAAGGCAAGGGGCAAATTTGCTAAAGAGCAAGTCGTAAAGTTATAGGGACAATTACAAACTATGGAATCATGATCATGGGCCAAAAAAGCTAAATGTGAAACCGTTGAATTGCAAGAGCAATTAAAACAATTGAATGTGAGAGTTAAAAACTTGGAGCGTGGAAATGAGCTTGTAGGTCAACAAGAAGCATTATCATCCCATTCCTCAAAAATGGAATAGCTCCAATAAGAACTAGTAGAAACCAAATGAAAATTGGAACATCAATGTTTATTGCAAAAAGGCATGGAAATCCAATATCATAATTAAAGAGAATTTTGGCTACATCTAGGGAGGTCCAATTCAAACATGAACTTCTACAAATTGATGTGGATTTTCGAGAAGACAAAACCTTTCAAACACAAGGCCTAACATCTTGGCCAAAAGTTAATGAATTATTTCCTAAAGACCTACCTAAGCAGGGAAATGGGAACAATAGCATAGATCAGTCCAACCATCCCCAATTAGAGTGGGAATACAAGTCAACCCAACCCACACATGGTCCAAGTGGGCTCTTTTGGCCAATGCTTCAAGCCTTCACATATGATGGCACCACCTACCCAATTTGCTTCAACCCATGTGGGTTGGAAAGGGGGTGGGTTTTAGGCAGATGTCCCCACATGTACCATCCTCAATGCATTATTCCCTTCATAATGCAACATAAGCATTGTGTGTTGTGTTGAACACCATTCCATAGCGAATTGTATGTAATGCTCAACCTAAAACATTGCATGCCACCTCATTGGAAATACAATGCTCAAAATGCACCTAGCTACAAAAAGAAGTGGGGGACCAACCTTATATGGAAATGGTGGCATGGTTTGCATGCATTAAATTTTGCAACGAACTTTGTTAATTTTGAAAAAGACACTACCATGGTGATTATAACATGCCATGCTTTGTACCTAGACCCAAGTGATGGATGTCAATGGAACACATCATAATGATAAGTGGTTCAACTCATAAGGGGAGGTTGTTTGTATAAATGTTTTCAATCTTGAAAAGTTGTTTAGGGGTTTGTAAGAATCAATTAAAGCAAACCTCCAATTCCATGGTCGACCTTTGTATGAAATGGTTCAAAATTGTTTGTTCAACCAAATTGCCCTTCATATGTTCCAACTCCTCCAAGGGCTAAAGTCACTTTGCAACTTACAAGAGATTTTAGCCCAAGATTCTAAGACCACAACCTATGGTGTTTTGAGATGGCTAGCTATGCAATGGGGGGAAGGTAGTAATAGGGGCAATGTGAATGATCGTGACCATTGCCTTCACTAATCATTTGGTCAATTTTTTTGTGGTCATAAAACACAAGTACACAAGCCTTGAGATGGGTGAAAGCGAGTTTAGGTGGATGGCTCCAGTTATGAGCCAAATTTCACAACTACAACCAATGATCATGGGTTCACCATCCTTTTAATTTCTAGAGTGCAAGCAAAAGCACAATCTCCACAGATATAGCCTACCCAAGGGGGGTTATGAGCATTGATTGCATGAAGTAACCAAGATTGTGCATCCCCACTAAACAAAATCCCCCAAGGCTCATAGGTTCCAAACATTGATTGCTTACTGCAATCAAGGTCTTAGAATCAGAAATGAACCAACAAGGTTAAAAATTGATTGAAAAACATTTGGCGCTCACTATATTTATAAGCCCCCATTTTCGGTCACCTATAAGAATCCTCCCCCTTTTGGTCAACCAGAGAACCCTTCCTCACAATCCTTTGGTCACCTTATTCAATTTTTGGATTAGCCACATGCCTCTTCTACATCCATGTCCACACCTACAACTGAATTTGGTCGCCATCCTTTCCAGCCATTCAATTACCAGCCATTCCAATGATTCACTCGCCAGTGCTTTTAACCATTTAGTGACCAATTGTTCCAGTCGTTCACCATGGACTACAACCATTTGGTTATGAACCTTTCCAGCCATTTGGTCACTAGCCTTTATAGTAATTCGGTCGTCGACCCCTATGCAACCTTTGACCCAATAGTCCTAGGTGTTCACACCTAGGACATGGCACGATTGAAATTGTCCATGTTGCTCTATGGGTCCTATCCACATGGATCTAATTAGGGTTTTGGCTTTTGGGATTGTATTTTGTAACAAGAATCAAATTTTGCATAGTTCTCAAAATGTTTTCTAAAAATGCCACAATATGGTTGGAAAATTTTATCACAAAATTATTTACTTGCCAATAGATGTAAACACCCGTATGTCATGGGATATTGGGGTTAATTTGTGGCCATATTCTTATTCTTCTTCAATTGGCATTGAAAGGACATGAAATTTGAAGTTTGAACCCATGTATTACACAAATGAAAGCACACAAATGAAAGAAAATTGCAAAAGTCTATTCTAGGAAACAAAAATATAGGGAGTCAAAAATTGGGTTTGTTTTTTAAAAATGTCATGTTATAACTTATGTTTAACAACTTATGGCCCAGCCTAAACTATGGTCTAATGGTTAGCCCTAGTTATACATGTTGTCAGAGGACCATTAGGCCCAACATCTTTTGGGCCTCTATTTGGTTCATGGTAATAACTAATCCCCTTGTACTTCAACACCATCATTTGATGCATCACTAAAAGAAAAAAACCAATATGTGACCAACACATTTATAATTAATTGCAACTATTTATTTTTCGCAACTAAATCTTTGCCCTTTACGATTAGTGTGACATCGTGCTAACATCAGCCAAATCACCTATGATTAGCTTGCGATTCGTCTGCAACAAAATTAGGTTACATTTATATATGGGTTATATTTATCATCCAATAGTAGCCATCTAAAATCCCATTAGTTACAAATAAAATGGTGTTTAATTGTAGTACACATATGTTTATATACATTAATTATAATAATTATTTGATTTATAATTAAAACTTAATATTCATAACTTTTAGTTTATATTTCAAATTAATATTCAAAATATTCATAATATTTTTATTGTAATTAAAGTCATTCATATGATTATTTTAATTATTTTAATTTCATTACATTAAATTACATATAATTGCAAATAAATTAAATATATTCCAAAATAGAATATTGTACTAATTTTTAAAAAAATTTAATAATAAAAAATTACTATAATCAACTTATAATTATAATAAAATCATGATAATTAATTTACTTATACGTTAATTATAATATACACATAATTTATAATTCAACCTCATTATTAATAAGTAAATATTTTAAATATTTTAAAATTAAAATATTGCCATTATAATTAAGTGAATTAATTTTATTACTATAATTTTTTAAATTAAATTTTAGTGTACTACAATATTTAATTATATACTTACGATACATAATTGTTACTATGTCATAAAATTTTAGAATAATTTTACTGCAAATTTAAAATAATTATAATAAATAGTTATACTTATTATTTATTACTGCTTATTTAGAATGAATAAATATTATTACAACATAAATTTTCACATTACTTAAAATGATAATTCCCAATCAAAAAAATTATTATTTAATTTATAATACTTATATTTTAATGATAACAATTAAAATGTGTATCCATAATTCAGAAGTTATGTCCTATAATTAAGATTTTTACTTCAAGATTTTATAATAATCTTAAATAATGAGCAAAGTTGATGTAATTATTGTATTTAAAAAAAAGTTACACTAAATAATTATATGTATTACTCATATTTACTTTTTACAATAAATTGTTAATATAAAAACATAACATTTTGTATTAATAATTATTGTTTTATAGTAACATAAAATCATTGTAAAATAATTTTAATTACTTCAAATAAAGATTACTAATATTATATTCATAATTATGTTCTAATTGAACATAATTATTCACGATCTATAATTTATAACTTCAAATCTGAATTAAAATTTTGGAAAAATTATAATGTAGTTAAATTAATTATTTAATGATTGAATTGCATTATTTATTATACTATAAATTTAATTTTTAATTTTTAAAAATTACTTATCTATGATAAATATTTTTATAATAATATTACAGTTATGTAAAAATATTAATGTATGTTTGGTGGATTATTGAATTTACAATTATTAAGTACCAATAAAAAAATTACTTGACCAATAAATTTTTTTATAATAATAAATGTAATTATATTATAATACTAATAATTAATTTAATGCTACTTTTTTAATGAATAATTTGTGAAGGAAAATATTTTTTAATAAAAATTATTAGTTCATTATTTTTAATTTGAAAATAAATATTTATAATAGTTATTTTTTAGTATTATAATTAAATTATTTTTACATTAAGTATATTATCTATAATTCGACCAAACTTTTAAAAGTAAAAAAATATTTTAAAATATTTTAGTTATTTATTTATCTATGAATTATGGATTAACAACTTATGAGTAACTAGATAGCTAGTCAATTAAATATTAAAAAGTTATTAGTTATTTAAAGAGTTGATAATGAATACTTAATATTTGTAGTGTATAGTTTAGACTTTAAATAAATTTAATCATTATTAATTAAATGATTATCTAATTATCTAATGAGCCATGTACTTGAATTGTTTACAAATTTAGAAATTAAGAACAAAAGGCATGAAGAAAGTTTTGAAGTTGTAACTTCAAAGCTTATCCCATATTGTTTGTTTTCCATTCCTAGTTTGAACACTATATAAACAAGGGGTGTGATCATTCAATTTCACATTAAAAAATGGGTGCACATGGGATGAGCTAATCAAAAAACTTAACCCAAAACAAAAAAATAAAATTATGCACAATTTTAAACTACCTACCTCTGTAGCCTATTTATCTAATTAATTAAATAGGTGCTTAGTTTAACCTACCCACCTAGGTTGACCTATATTCCTACCTACCTTTTTACTTATGTAGGTAAATAGGTATGTAGCTTAATTTTGTAGGCACCTACTTATGTACATACCTACCTTGGTACCTACCAACCTAATATTAATATTTTGTGTTAAATTCATTCTAAAGTGCGATGAAGAATATTTACATTAAGCCACATGTCATAATATAAGGCATCCAAGCATGTGAATTGAATGTCCCAAATTATTTCAAAATATTAATAATATGTATTTTAAATAATTAAATATTAGGATATGTGGCAACACATCATTTGCCTTTAATAATGATCAAAATAGTTGCATCTTGGTCACATGTGACAATACGTATACAATGGGGTCAAAGGATGAACTTGTATTTGTTGATTTATTTTTTCATCCAATGCCTTTTGTTGTTTTTGACTAATATCGCATGCAATTTGTTCAAGGCAACTAAAGGGATTTTAGTCACAAATGTTGATTATGATTAAAATTTAATTGAAAAGATTAGCAAAAATAAGTGTTTTTCTTTTAGTGCATGCTATCATCATCATTGTTATGTAGATCACCTAAATTAGATGTATCACTGGTGTGCACTTCCACTATCATAGCCTTCTTCACATGTCTAATCACCAAACGTTTAGTATGTTGCTAACCATCAATGTTTGTAATCTCGTCCGTATTGGGGCATCCTTGATCATCAAATTCATCCCCAACAAATGCCTTAGCTACCTTGTCTCAACATTTTTGCCCCTGTGTGGTCCATTTGATTTAAAATTGTGTTGTTGGGACCTTTTTCAGTCCTAAAGGTGGTGGAGGTCCTATTAGTGCCCCTATTCACCCCCTTGATCTATTAATAAATATTATTACAACAACCATCCTTGGGCTGATCTGAATGCTATGCTTCAAACCTCAATCTAAATATGTCTTGAATGGTGTAATGTTCAAATTGGACTCGCAAGCCTAACTTTTGATTAATATAATCCTAAACAAACCCACATCTCCATCATTTGTGGAGGTTGTGTAAAGCACATTATTGATGTTGCGTTGTGCGTGTTGTGGGTCATGCAATTCATCACGCAATACTTGAACGTTCTCTAGGGCATACAATAATGGTACATCACTAATGTCGCAACCCTAACCTTGGGCTTGCAACCAAGGCAAGGGCTTACAAAGGTGCAGGCCAAAAGGGAGTCTAAAAGTCACATTTCATGCTTTTGGGAGTGCAAGAGAGTGTGCGGGAAAGAACCCCCACACTCCCAAATGAGCTCCCATTTTGGGAGTTAGAGTCCCAATGGACTTCCAAATTTTTGGAGGACAATTTCAGGGGTCAAAAATCATTGGATTGAAAATTTCCTTATATCATCGCAAAGCTTTTAGAACATAGATGTCTAAAATGGGCTTGCATGATCCATTTGAGTACTTCAAACACAAGTTATGGCCAAAAGAAAGGTCGGAAGTCAAATTGCCAATTTGACTCCCGACCACTAAAAGTTGGGAATCACCCCGATTTCCTTGTGTGCAAGTGGCATGCCACATGTTAGAAATCTTTCAATGAAGGCTACAACTTTGCTTTAGACCTCACCTCAATCGGAAGTCTACACACAAAGTTATAGGCCTCCAAAGTCATGGGAGTCCCAATTTTAGGAATTTGAGGACTCCTAACTTGGGAGTCTCGAAACAAAATGACATTTGGGTGCTGGTCCCATGGCCAAGCACATAATATACTATAAGGGGGAAGGTGGTGGCTTCCCCTAAGTTTGGGCCATGGTGAATCTTATGAGTCTGTGTTTGCCCATGGCTCGTTTGTGCAACAAAAATGCTCCAACTACACATTAACCAACTTGTTGTTTGGTTTGTGCAGGTCCGTGTGAATAATTAAATTGCTTGTCACTTTTCTTAGTCCCCATCCCGAAACTCCAACACGCCCCTTTACCCCAAAAATACTGTAAGCCAGGGAGCATGCCCTAATTGCTGATCATTATGTTGTTTTGACCTTAAAGTCACATTTGAGTCTATCAAGGAGCTTGGGAATGCATCAACTAGGGTGTTCCATGGTAAGAAATTAGTCCACCTTTTTTATGGCTTGTGGTTCAATGGTGACCTCTACACCTCCAATATCAATGGTGTTCATGTGGCCAACATTTCCAACATTGCCAAAATTAATTAATCTAGTAATCACAACATTAGTAATGGGAAAATTTGCATTTTGTGCCTCTTGAGGTGGTTTGAAATTTTGACCTTCCCAATACCCTTCACCTATCAAAAGTCAAACAAAAGGAACTTCGCCTCCAAGTCTAGGCCTAACATTGAACTCCTCTTTGTCAACAAATGTATATGGATTGTTAAGTTCTTAACCTTGTTAGCCTAGAACAAATTCACTGATGATGGCGTTCCCAAATATGTCATTAGTGGTGTTTCCATGCATTCCAACAATTTCATGTTTGTCCATGCCATTCATCATGTCACTTTCAAAATGTCCACATCTTCACCACTTGCATTGGAATCGATGTTAAACATCAAATCTTGTGACAACCTGTTTTTCTCATACCATGATGTGGGAGTGGCACCAGTTCATTCCCTCAAAAGTTTGCTATTGGTGTAAATATAAACTAAATTTGCTACTTGGTTAAATGTGAAGTGATTTTGCACCTTGTTATGCACAAAGGAATATGAACTCCAATTTTGTTCACAAGATGATGTTTAATAAACTTGGGCAAAAATGTGTTTGGCAATTGGTGCAAGTGTGCGAGCATTCACTCTAATCAAGTCCCACCATTCATGGGGAGGCATATTTAGTGAAGTTGCAACATGAATGTCAACAAATGGTCTGCAAATGGTCTTTGACAAGGTTTGCCAAGTCTATCAAAGCTCGCGCATATGATGTTGCATTGACCAACACCTTCCATAATACTTGCTTGATTCCTTCCTTTGCATTGACATCATCATGGATCATATTGTTTCCAAGAAGATAGGGGTTAGGAGTGCCCCAACATAATGGAGATTAATCTTCATTATCCTCCATTAACGTTGGAATTGACTTTTAACACTAGTTCCTGATTCTTGTGGTAATGAAAATGGTGGGTCACCTAATGACTCCATGTGTTTCTCCAATGTCTTCATGACAAACCATGCCTTTCCCATACATGGGCCTTTTCCATCAAACTCCCTTAATGCTACCAAGATTGGCTCAACCATGTGAATAAAATTTGCACAAAAGTCCTGAATACATCGCTTTGCACATTTCAACGAACCTCAATTGCCTTTGATATGGAGCCCCTTTGATGGAAGGTCCATAGAGAGTTGACAAATACTAGCCAATTTGGGTCTATGATTGTCTTCTCAATAGCCTCTATACAATAACCAATTTGTCAACCATGAGAAAATTTATGGCAAATTATGTTTTTGCAAGGTGTGACAAGTTGAGGGTTGGATCATATCGATAGTAAATTGCAAGAGGCATGTGGTGTGTCCAAATGAAAGAAACAATTGTCTTTGCATGGGTCACAAGATGTTTCACCCATGGTTCCTTCCCCCAATCCTCCAAAAGGAGGTGAAAACAATGTGCCGCACAACCTTGAAAGTATAAGGTTGGGTACAACACACCTTCAAGATGTTTGATGCACTATGCATGTTGGAAGCATTGTCCATGCATATTTGGACAACATTTCCACACCCACATTTTGAATGTATTCCGCCATGGCATTACATATGTATTATGCATCCTTTTGATCCCTTATTATGTTGATTGTTCTTAAGAACAAATCTTGGTTTGAACAAACAAGCATGATATTTAACAAAAGGCTATTATTAACGTTGTCCCACCCATCTGAACAAATAGTGGCCCCATACTTGTGGATTGAGTTCAAGTAGTCCTTTCAACCACACGTCTTAACAAATCTTCTTTTGAACTCTTCAACAAATCTATCCGAATTGAATGGTATGACAACAATTTATAAAGTATTTTGCCCTTAGAGGTAGATTTCACTACATCAATGAAGGCCGAATGGTGGGCTACATTGAATGGGATGTTGGCCTCATAAAAAAAGGTTCCCCACTTCTTGTCAAAACTTTGTTTCATGGTTGAATTCATTCCCTATTATAAGGTCATTTACCTCATTTGCCAAGGTGGAAGGTTTGAGATAGGAATGGGATCATCCATGTTAAACCCAGATGGTGGAGGACAATCTATGCCATTTGCTTGGGGGCCAACAACAAAAGAATCATCAAAGGAACCCAATGACCTGTCATTGACAAGATTAGGAAGGGAGCCTGATGTTTGGGCATCATCCAATGTGGCAAGGACATTCCCACCACACCTTGCAAACACTTGAGGCCTAACCTTTACACATAGGCTAACTCCTCCTTTGCCACCCCCCTGAGGATGGTAGCTCAAATGATTGAACATCCTATCCTTATGATATATGAATTGGAGGTTGTAAAACTTGCATTATGCCTTATTGAATCTTGTGGTTGCTATCATCACATCAAGGTACCATGGCTCCCACATGTTATGCTTACCATCCATGTCTAATGCTTTAAAAAAAACACAAGGGAAGGAGACCCCACAACAATTGTGGATACAATTGAAGAACATGGATCTCACAACCCTTGGATAAGCCCCACTCCTTCAATCGCCAATCTAGTATGTGATAGGGTAATTTTAGCACAACTAGAGTCCACAAACTTGAAATGGGTGTGAGAGAACAGGAACTAAAAGGAAATTGGGAAGCTTTATAACTCAAAATATGGTAGGCCACCAAACATTCTATATGTAAATCAAACAACCATAATTTATTAATCAATGATTGTGGTGATAAAAATTTGGTCATTAATGTGTGAAAGTGGGTATATCATACATTTTGAGATTCAAGAAAGATTGAAATTCAAGGTAAACCAATATATGTGTAAATCCAACAGCCATAATTTATTTATTCCATGATCATAATGACTGAAAGTCGGCCACCAATGTGTGAACGTGGAATATCATATAGTTTGATATTAAAAAGTAACTAAAATTGATTATAAAATTTGGTTGCCCATGTCCATGCCTAGGTTTTGAGTCTCCATGTCGCCATAGTGGTAGGTAAAGGATAACTGAAATTGGTCTTCATATAAAGCCAAAGCGATCGAAATTGGGTCCCCCCATCCAACTGAGGCAACCAAAATTAGGTTACCCCATCTAGCTGAAGCGACCGAATTTTGGATGGGTGTGAACATGATACAATGACCTAATGGGATTATTAGAAGAAATGATTAGATGTCCTCTTTGCCAAAAAAACTTTTTCATATGAATGAATTTTGGAACAATGTTTTTTGCAACTTCTTATAATAAATGCCTATAATTGTCCAAGTACATGACATGTTTTTTTCTTCATCATTTTTGAATAAATATAGCTTTTTGAAAGTGTTTTGATTCCTTATAAATTCAATGCTTCATGTTTTAAAATGATAATAATTTCAAATCAACTTTAATTTTTATTTTTTACATTTTTATGTTTTCTTGTATGATAAACTATAAAAAAATTTAGCACACCATGTACATTTTACCCCATTTATGTGTGGCAAAAAACTTTTGAAGTTTTAAAATTATGGATCAATTTTGGAAAGTTTTTTGAATTTTTAAAGCTTTACAATTCCACATATCTTAAAGTATGAGTGTATTTTTCATGTGGTTAAAAGGTCTTTATCCTCCTAATTTTTTTCCCATCAAATGTGATTTATTATATGAGTCCTTTTGATAGTCCTTCGCAAAATTGACTCATGTTTGACATTTTCATGTACATTTTTTGAGGTCTTAAATCAAACTTAAAACTTAAAATTTCATCAACTGGATTTTGGTTTGAATTCTTTAACATTCAAATGAATGCAAAAACTATAACTTGCCATGATTGCCATGGTTTTAAATGGCAAAACATAAATATTTATCAAATGTTGACTATTTTTCTTTGTGGTTTGATGCCTTTTTTAGCTTGTTGGATTGTGATTGCACCCTAGGAGTTTAATTGGGAATTAACTAAAAGTTGATTAGGAGTTAATTAGGAGGTTCAAAGCATGGTAAAATATACCAATTAATGATCCCTACCAACAAATAAAAGTAGATTTGGAATCTTTTACATTTTAGGTATTTTAGTCATGCCATAAATTTTGGGGTATACTTATCATATTAAATAAACCATATATGATCATTCTTAACAAATATTATTATTCTCAATAATTTATTTATTTATTGAAATTTTATTACTTTGATTAATATTACACATTTTCCAAATCAAACAATTCAAATGATGTGTTATTAATGTTTGAGCCATTATGCAACTTGATACATATTTTTTGGAACTTGAATTTTTAGATTATGATAATATGAAGCCCCTCAAAAATAAGTTTTCCATAAATTCAAATTTGGCATCCAAAACATGTTTTTTGATAGGATTATAAAGTGCATTGCATGTGTTTGATTCATTAAATCATGCCCCAAACCCTTGCAAAATGCAACATATGAGTGAAATTTCCAAATTAAAATTTTTTGACCTACTTTCAATCTACTTTTTCACAATAAGACAAACTAGTAAATTTTGCAAAGTAGATTAAAAGTAGGTTTTTAAAAAGGTTGATACAACTTTTGAAACTTTCAAAAACTTCAACATATCACATTTGATGCCTTCATGTAGTTCAAAAGGACAATCTCCTAAGGCATCACCTACTTTTTAATCTACTTGTCACATATTTGTGTTTTTTTACCTAAGAGGATTACTTTTTTGGTATACCTTAACATGTTTCCACTTAGGAGTTAACTTAAACTTAACTAGAATTTAATTAAAATTTAACTATGAATTAACTAAAAATGAATTAATACTTAACTAAGAGTGAACTAAGAATCAAGTGGAAATGAATTAAAACTTAACTGGAAGTTAACTAAGAGTGAATTGAAATTGAACTAAAACTTAGGTACAAGTTTATTACAAGTCATGAATGATCATTCAAATGAATGAACTTTATGGCATTGGCATTTGTGACATCACCTTTTTTTTTAATGATGAGTTTCATGAGGAATGGACTTGGGCTTGTTTAGATATCGTTGATGAAATTCATGCACCTTCTCCATGGCATTTGATAGGTTCTTGATTGGTTCCTAAATGCACTTGCTCACATCATAGCCATGCCAATGAACAAGATATTAGAATTGATGATTAAAAACCCATGAATCCAAAATGTCCTACACTTCATATTCCTAACATTCACCATCAACTTCAATAGGTGGAGGGGGATCATGGATTCTTCTTGGAATGGTAGACACGTGGTAAGGTTCCAAGAAAGAAACATGAAACACAAGATGGATTTTCATAGAACTTGGAAGCTTGAGTTGGAAAGCCACGATTTTGATTTGTTTCACAATAAAGAATGAACCTAGCTTTTGATGATCCAATTTCTCTGATGGCCTTGTTGTTTTGATATATTGTCATTGGAACCAAACTTGGTCCCCAACCTTGAAGTTAGGTTGTTCCTTCTAATGTTCATTAGCATTTTCCTTGTATCACTTTTGTTTTTTTTCAAGGTTAGATACAACTTGAGTTCGAACATCCATTAACCACATGGTTCGATCCTCAACTATTGGACTTTGTGCACACCTTGAATGTCAAACTTGGGGTGTAAACCATGATTTGCAAAAAAAAATGATTATTGGGTTAATGAATGCATTGTGTTGTTATGAGCAAATTTTGCCACGACCAAAAGTTTTGACCAATTATCTTGATGATAATTAGTTGTGCATCCTAAATACTACTCCAAAACTTGATTGACCTGTTTTGTTTGCCCATTCGTCTAAGGGTGGAAAGTTGATGACAACTTCATCTTCACACCTAAAAGCTTAAAAAGTCACTTCCAAAACTTGGATGCAAATTAAGGCCCATGATCAAAAATGATATCTTGAAAAAGACCATGATACTGAAAAACATGATCAAGGAAAAATTTGTTGTTCCTTTGTTAGTTATTATTTTGGTACACATAATGAAATGAACCGTTTTCATTAAACAATCCACCACTACCAAGATGGAATCATAAGAACTAAAAGGCGGGAGGTCTATGATGAAGTCCATGGAAATTGAAAACTACAGGGATGTAAGGATTAATAATGGTTTAAAGAAACCATGAAGGTGATGATGAATATTCTTTACCAAGCACAAACATCACAAGATCCAACAAACTCCTTCACATATTACAAAGTTATGGACACCAATAATCTCAAGACATTAATTCCATGGTCTTATTGAATCCAAAATGACTTTCAACCAAAGCATCCTACCTAGCCTAAATAACTTAAAATCATGCAAAGCCATCAGGAACATATAAAAGACCATCATGATTAAGTAGAAGATTTTGAAACTTGAACTTAACATGATCACTAAAAAAACCTAGATTTGATGATGATTCCTTAATTGGCTTTAGATGCCAATAGTAAGAGGGTCCTTTTTCAAATCTTAACAAATTTGATAAAAAATGGTTGTGTTAGGAAGAATTACTAACAACACTTGAAGTCGAAGATGTTTAGGCTTGAAAATGACATCACATTGTTGTTCATAGCCTACATTTCCTTTCGTAAATGCAAGGTATGAACAACATGACAATGCATCAAGTTTCCCTTGCTAGCACCCGGGGTGATATGTGCTGACAAACTGGAATCGAGATAAGGATAATGCCCACCAAGCTTAGCATCGATTCAAAACACCAGTTGTCATGAAATATTGCAAGTTCTTATGGTCTAAATACATAATCATTTCATGTTGAACTCCTTCAAACAAATGACACCACTCTTCAAAGGCATCCATGATGGCTAGAAGTTTTTTATCATGAATTTTGTAATTAATCTTCACAAGAAAAAACTTATAAAAATGGAAGTCGAAAAGATGAAGAATTTTTTTTTTCCAAATTATGAAAAGATGATGCCTACTACAAAATCAAAAATGTTTATCTCTAATACAAAAGGCTTAAAAGGGTCTGCATGAATCAATAGTGGGGTAATCATGAAAAAAAAACCTTCAAAAATTGAAAGGCATTATCAACTTCAACTCCCCAAGAAAAAGGTTGATCCTTTTTAATTAACCGAATGAAAGGGGCCATTATTGAAGAATAATGCGCAATGAAACATCGATAAAAGTTGGTAAATCCAAAAAAATTAGACATTGGTTTTAGCCCAATCAACAATGGTCTAAACCTTATGAAAGTCCATGCAAATGCCATCTCCAAAGATGACATAACCCAAGAAATCCATTTCAGATTAATGGAATTCACACTTTTCCAATTTGGTGTAAAGTCCAACTTTTTGAAATTTCTTTAAAACCAAACATACATGGAACTCATGGTCCTCCATGTTCTTTGAAAAAATGAGGATGTCGTCAATGTAACAAATCATGAAATCATCCAAGTACTCACGAAAGACATCATTCATCAAATGTTAAAAAATGGCAAGCACGTTAGTAAGGCCAAATGGCATGAAAACATATTCAAAATGGTTGTAATGGGTTATGAACATCATCTTCCATTAATCACCTTTTTGAATGCACACCAAATTATACGCTCCAAATGGATCAATCTTGGTGTACAACTTGGCATGACTAAATTGGTCTAACAACCTTGAAATCAAGGGCAAAGGGTATTGATTCTTGATGATGAATTGATTCAATTCACAATAATATCGACGCACATTTGCAAAGAACCATCTTTCTTTTTGACAAAGAGGATAAGGGCATCGGTTGGAGACTTTGAATGTTGAATGAACCCCTTCTCAAGGTTTTCATTGAGGTATTCATCAAACACTACAAGTTTGTTTTATAACAAATTATAGATGGGTTTGAATGGAGGTTGTGTTCCTTCCACAATATCAATGGTGTAATCATATGGTCAATGTTTGGGCAAGGTGTCCACATTTCTCTTCTCAAACATATCCTTGAATTTTTAGTATTGAGAAGGAATTTCATGTGGACATGGCTCAACATCTGGTGAAGGAAGAACATAAATCAAGAATGCATCTCCTCTTGTGGCAGCCTTCATGAAGGTTTTGCTTTAACAAACAAAGACTTGGGGCACCTAGGCCTTCTTATACCATCTAGGTCTTCCTTCTGTTTCAAATTTGGCATGTTTTTAATGAAGGTTTCACATTCCAGGGCCCCATGTTATGGTGTTTCAAAGTGAAGACTCCTCATATGCCAATCCATTTGCGGATTATGTAAAACAAACCAAGACAATCCAATGATGATAGGATTTCTTGGAGATGAAATGACATTGAAAACAACCTTATTGGTGTGGGAACTAGTGGTAACATTTAATGGCCTGATTTCATGTTTGACTAATCCTGATGAAAGGTTCCAACCATCAATGACCTCAACTAACATTGGTGTGTTATTTTCCACTAGAGCCAACTTATATTGTCGCATTAGCTTTTTGTCCATAAAACATCATAATGCGTTAGAATCAAGAAATGCTTGGGCCTCCATCATCACAAGCTTACTACATTTAATAATGATTGGTACCAAGAAACATGGTGTTGGGTTTGAAGATAGGCTAGGACCATTTTCATTACATGATGCATCAAGGTCTAGCCTCATGATCCCTATTGAGACTGGACATGCTTATTTTCCAACTCCTCTGGTTGTGGATTAGTAATAGAGGTGGTGTTTGTTGCATGTGGTTTGCACATTTTTGGACATTCACAAGCAACATGACATGTTTATTCACAACACAAACAAAGATTGTTTGTACATTGACATTTCTTTTTTATTGTGTGAAGGGCTTGAATTTTATCTTATCAATCTACATGGGGTCATCTTTTGGCAAAGTTGCCGAAGGTTGGGCTAACATTGCAGGTGAAAAATTCTTTTGTGTTACTAGTTTTATATATTTATAACTTTTTTGTTAAAAATTCAAATTTTCAAAAAAATCATTGAGATTGCAAGAGGTTTGATCATTGGCCATCTTATTTAAAGATGACACAAAATACAAGTCCATGCGACGATTAAAAGAATTACAATTATTTGAAACAATTGTATATTATAGTATATATTTTTATTCTCAATTTTTTAAAAATTAAAAACTCAAGTGCTAAACAAAAAAACTAAAATTAAATTAACTATTTGGCATGTGTGTGAAATCTACCAAGGTACAATGATATGTTTTTAAAAATCTCTTGATGGAAACAATAATTAATGTTTCAAGTGGACTAAAACTTTAGTCACAATCAACAAAATATGGTAATCATTAAGAGTAGGTTTCGTCAAGAGCTTTCCAAAAACATATTGCTGACTCCCTTCAAAATTGTAAGATTTGACAATCGAAAAGGGTTTTGATTATCATCCAAGAAGGCTTGATCATCAAATGGCAATTGAAACCATTTTTTATTTTTGGAAAGTAAATTTTGAAAGGGGGCATCTAATATATTTTTTCAAAACCTCTCAACAAGATTTACTTGTGGCAACTAGAGGCACTAAAAATGAAATTACCAACAATAGAAAATTGTAGTCATTGGCAACCGAAAAGGGTTTTGGTCACCTAGAGTTGCCAATTGAAATTTTTCAATTATTAAACTTCTAAAGATAAAATGTTTTTGGTCCCTTTACATATGGCGATCAAAAAATTTCAGTCACCTTATGTATGGTGATTGAAATGGGTTTCGATCACCATCCAAAAAGGTTCAATTGTCAAATGGCAACTAAAACCCTTTTCAATTGCCATAGGATTGGCGATAGAAAACTTGTGCCAACAAAAAAATTTCCATTGCCAATTGTGTGGCAATTAAATCCATTTTTGGCCACCATATGTAAGGGGGCATCCCAAGTGTAAGGAAACATTTTTTATGTCCATTCTTATGGACACAATTGACACATCAAAATAGACATTAATGTGACATTTAAAGCAAATGGGCATGTCACATCAGTTTTTATAACCTAGATTTGGACGATCTTCTAATCTAATTGGGGGATTACTTGATAACATAAACTCATTTTGTTCGTGTATCATTTTTATTATTATAATGGGTGTTGCATTTGTTGATGCCATCATTTCAATTACATGTATAAAACACAAAAACATGAAAAAAACCTAGCAAAAGAACTTTGACAACACAAAAACAAAGAACAAAAAAAAAACTTGAAATTGTTGGAAAGACTTACCTTGAAATTGCAAAGTGTAGCATTAACAATGAAAGCACACTAAACCCCCCAAAAATTATAATCACAAGTATAATATTTTTATAATTTTGTTTTGGGTAACATATGGACATCACATCTTGGATTATTTTTGTTTGTTTTAAATACATATGATTCGCTTTAGACTTAATCTAATCAATTATTTTGAAAAATCCAATAAACATTGAAGAATTTGAACGTATAGAATATATTTGTGATAAAATAATGCCTATCACAAAATTTCAATATTATATACTTCAAGACTAAAGTTGTCAATGTTTTCGGTGAAATTTTTTATGTGTATGATATTGATATACATTAATTAAATTTTGTACAATTTAAAAATTTAAAGTTTTTGGATGAAATTCCATTCAAAAAATGTGTTCCTTTGCATTTTTTTAACAATGTTCATGCAAAAAAATATCTTCTTTTTAGGAAAAAATAACTACCATATTAAAGAAGAGGAGATTTTATAGATGGGCATTGCATTATTTTTTCAATTTTCTTCTGTTTGGTAATGTTTTATGAACCACAAACATGAAGCCCTATGGTGATTGAAAAACTATGAGTTATATATTTTATGTACGTTGATTTTATCCAACCCTCCTCATCTAATTATTAGATCACGATTAATTTTGATTCAAAGTGAACATTGAATTCTAAAATGTTATGCAAATTCTAAAGATTTTGCATGTGTTTGCAATAACCAAATGATGCCATCAAATTTTTTGCTTATTGCGTACTATAATACTTATTATACATCACCTTTTTGAACAAAAGTGGCTCACCTTTAGTGTGTTTTTACGCATAATAATGTAATCACAATGATTTGCAAAAGCATAATGAAATTTTGCAAACATGATGTATGATGCACCCCCAAGCTCCTTAATGGATTCAAATGTGAGTCCAAACTGAAAACAACGAAAGAACAAGGAATTGGGGCACGCTCCTTGGCTCACAACACTTTGAGGGGGTAGAGGGACGTGCTAGAGCTCGAAGATGGGACTAGGAAGAGTGATAAGCATCAACTACTCACATGGACCTGCACAAAACCAGCACAAGGTGATTAGTGCATAGTTGGAGCACTTTTAGTTCTAGGACGAGCCATGGGCAACTCGGATTCACAAGATTCACCATAGCCTAGACTTGGGGGAAGCCACCACCTTCCCCTTTATAGTATATTCTATGCCTTTCCATGAGACCCACATCCAAATGGTTTTTTGTCCCGGGACTCCTAAATGGGAGTCTCGAAATTGTCAAAGTTGGGACTCCCACAACTTTGGGGCCCCATAATTTTGTGTGCAGACCTCCGATTAAGATGAGGTCTAAAACAAAGTTGTAGCCCTCATTCAGAGCTTTCTAATGATATGTCAAACGCCACCTGCATGCAAGGAAATCAAGTTGATTTCCGACTTTTATTGGTTGGGAGTCAAACTGCCAATTTGACTCCCGGTCTTTCTTTTTGCCATAACTTGTGTTTCAGATGTCCAAATGGGTCATGCGAGCCCATTTTAGACATTTAAATTTCAATAGCTTTCCAATGGTATAAATAACTTCTCAAGCCATTAGGTTTTGGCCCTTGCAATCGCTCTCTGAAAATTCAGAAGTGGAAGCTCCTTTGGGAATGTGAAGATTCATTCCCTCACATTTTCCTTCACTCTCAGGCTTCCCTCTTGGCCCGCAACATTGCAAGCCCTTGCCTTGGTCACGAGCCCAAGGCTATGATTGCGACAATGTAACTATGACAAAAATTACAATGTGATGTAACAATGCAACTACAAGCATGATGAAATGCTAACACAATAAAATGATAATAATGATCAAATTGCTAATGTTCTTGCAAACAAAACAAATTTATCCTACATCATATAATTCCTAATGTGATGTAACCACGAATGCCACAAATTGTAAGCACAATGTAACTAGTAACCAATAACCACATTTGATGATAAAATGCAATGCTTGGAACAAGTTACAACATGAGGAACAACCAAGTTTAATTAATGATGCTCCAATATTGAATGGTCATAAATACAATGTGATGAAAGTTTGGGAATGAGAGGAAAAGCAAAAAACTTTTCATTGCAAATAGAATGTGATGAAAGTTTGGGAATGATAAGAAAAACAAAAAGGCCATCACCACAAATGCAACACAAAAGAAAACAAAGCTCTTGAGAGGAGAGTGATGGGAAGGTGACCAAAAAAAACCTTAAACCCTAATTTTTGAAAACCTAATATGTGGACCCATCTAAAACATTAGAACCTCAGGAGGTTTCAAGTGGTTTCTTATAATGAAAGCACACAAATAAAAGGTTTCAATTTTACCTTGGTTCTACCACATTGACTAGCTCAAAAATAAAGGTCCTAATGTCAAGGGTTATTAATACAACTTGGATCCAAAATCAATGGTTTTAACATTTGGATTTGAATACCTACACAACATTGCTCTTAATCAAAGAACTCAAATAATGATCATTATTATATAAAACCATAGACCTTCATGAATCATAAGGTGTGAGATTTAGATTTAACAACAAACAACACAATTGAAAAGGAAACTCATAGGATTCTAAAATGGTTTTACAAGTCCACCAAGTTCAACAAAGCTCACAAACTTGAAGGTGTGTTCCTTAGCATTCATGAGAAAAATGGGGGTGGGGGCTTTTGCATGGCATAAGGATGAATTCAAAAATAAGAATTCAAGATGATATCAACATGCGTAAACCAAGAAAAATGGTAATTAGTGAAGTTGAATTATCAATGGTGGGGGTTGCATCAAGGTGGTAAAATGTCTTAAAACTCTCCAAAAGGAATCCTGAAAATTCTTGATTTTATCCAAGTTATGAGTCTTGCAACTTTACAAGCTCATAACTCCCACGTAAAAGCTTTAATTGAAGATTTTTCAAGAGAAACATTGAAGCCCTTGAAAAGACCTTTCCAATGGTGTACCACATGTTCAATTTGGAGGTCATTCAACCCTTAATTCTTGAGTTTTAATGATTAAAAATCAATTGTCATACTATTGGCCTACTCCCCCTTTCATGTTTTAGCCTTGATAAGCCCAAGGCTAAAGTCATGACAAGTTCTAACAACCCCACTTAATGATGTTCAACTACAAGCCAACGAAAAACTTCCACTTTGTGATTGAAATAAATGGTGATGATAGCAAAAAACTTGAAATAGATTGGCACCTAAAGTAGAAGGCATCAAGATGTGGAGGGCCATGATTTCTAAGGTTTAAAAATTAGTAATTGATGGGGTCACACCCTTGCATGTTTTGACAACATTCATGCTAGTGATACATGCACATGCTTTGAATTGAAATTGGTAGGATGCTAGTTCATCCAACATTAATAATGATGAAATTGAACAAAAGCTTCCTCTTGGTCTCATTAAAGCTCTTCGACCAAGCAAAAAATCTAAAATCTCATCAAAATTTGCTAAAAGAAAAACACTAATGGGACATTGCATTTGTTAAGGTTATTCAAATTTATAATCATAATATAGTTTGGAAAGAAGGAAAAGAATGAACCTACAATTTTGTTCAATTTTGACAAGGCAATAGAAAGTTATGGGGATAAAACTCCAAATGCCAAAAGAATTGTGTAAACATGTTGCCTCCTATGTCCTCTTAATCCTACGTATATTTCCATCTTCTTTCTTTAGAAATTGTCAAGTTGATTATACCATTTTCCCACCTATCTATCTACATTTAAAAACTTCAACATTTTATAATTTGGTTAAATGTGGCTTATTATGAGTCATGACTATGGGCTAGAATGTTAACTTAAAAGCTAAGCATGTTTTAACTTGTCACCATGTTCTAGCCATTGCCTTCCAATCTTTTTAATTCCTCTTCCAATTAAGTTTAAACACCTCCATCCATTAACAAAAGTGAGAAAAAAAATCAACACCTAAAAGATTAATTTCTTGGGTTGTTATTAAAAATATTCTTTGGTTTACCTCCATAAATGTAGTTATGATACTTTGCACATGTGTTTACTAAAAAACTTGGAAGATTGGACACCCAAGGACTACCTATAATATTACCAACCCACCTCACCCACCCACATTCAATCATCATTATTTTCTTTGCAAAATAGAGTTATTGGTAAAGTTAACCCCTATTTGGAGCTCGATTTGGGCCCCCTTTGCCCTTTCATCAACTTCTTCTGGGGATTAACACTTCAAAATATGCAATACCCATCCATTATTAGTCTTGAATTGTCAGAGTGGGGTTGGCTATCTCATAAATTTCACTTTTGCTAGAACCCACTTTCCATTCTTGCTTACTTGCTATTAAAAATTGAATTATGATATTCAAGACTAGCTAATAGTAGTTGAGACATGAGATTAGTTCATTGATGTTGATTACTTAGTTTTAAACTTAAGTTTTTCTTGTTCTTGACATTTTTTTCCCATTTTGTTGTGCTTTCTTGCAATGAAGTTTGCCAAGTTTACATCAACATGTGTTCTGTAATATAGTGTGAATCAAGAAGATTTAAGTTATGTCATTTTAACAACAAAAAAGTTTGAGGAAGAAGTGAATAGTCCATTGAAAGGAGAAATGGAAACAACTTGCCAAAAAAATTCAAATCCATATGGAAGTGCAATTGTCAAGTTTTTTGCTACCAAAGATCCTTTCCATAAAAATCATATGCAATAGAAATTTTTTCTTAATGATATAAACTTGTTGACTATTAAAAGTCATCTACCCATGCAATTTGTGCAAAGCATGTGGATGAAACACATATGTTTATATAATTGTGTCCAAGACTTGTCTTTCCTTCTAAAAAATAGTTCTCACAAAAGATGTTCCTTGAGTTAGTGGAAAAAACTAAACAATCATATGTTTTATTAGTTTTGGAAAAAATTAATTTTGCAACAAGCTTTGATCTTTGGATGTCAAAAGGTGTTCATGACATATTTGCCATTGTGATTAACTTTTTGAGAGTTGATTGGTAGCCAAAACATGTTATAGTTGGTTATGAAATTTTTTGTACAAATTTAACATATGTTTCCATTAAACCTTCACAAGGAGATTTATAAAAGTGTATAACCTAGCCCAAAAAATCTAGGAAAGGTCATCAAGTGTGTTGAATTTAGTTTGGCCTAATGAGTTGAATACTTTAGTGAAAACAATTTAACTTCTTAATTTTTTGTATTGTTGAATGAGAAATATTTATGTTGCAATTTTTATAATTAGTTTCAATTAGTAGTAAAATCTAACATTTTTATAAAAAAAAGATTTGCTAGCAAAATTATTTGTTTTTAGGAGGCATTACAATTTCAAAAAGCAATCGATCTTTGTTATAATAAACAAATTACTATTATAATGACTACACAAGTGCCTCCTCCTTTGACATGGCACATTTCTCAAATCATTGTTGATGTCCTATCCCTTATTATGTATGTTTGTGTTTTTAATCAATTTAGAGGTCATTGGTTGTTAAATGATGTTTAAGTTTTGCCATCTCCATTTGTTTGAAATTGAGTGAACAAACTAAAATTTTTGTTTCCTTCGATAATTGTATGGAAAAGGAGTTCATTGTTGTTCTTGAATTAGGTTTTTTGGCCTTTAACACTATAAAAGAGGTTTATGGTGTTTTAGATTTTTTTCTATTTTTTTGAGAAAATATGAAAAAAAGAAAGTTCATAACATGTTTTCTTTTTATGTTGGATCTTAATTTCAATAACTTATGTTTAATGTTTTCATTTATTGGCCTTGAGCAAAGCAAGTCCATTGTGCAGGAACAAGATAAAAAGACCTTGTATCCCATGTTGTTAAAATGTCATCATCATATGCACCCCTTATTTGAAAATACCACTATTGACTAAGGTGTTGATGAATATTGTAGTTTTGACATTTTTGAAATGACAACAAGCACAAATGAACTAGAAAAAGGTTTGTCCATAAGTAATTTATGATTTTCAAAAAGTTTGAGGTGGATGTGAAAGATATCAAATGTCTTTTTCAATGGTGGGAGAAATATGAATTTATGTTTTTTCTACAGTTGGATCCTTTGCTTGTCAGATCTTAGGCACTATGAGTTCATAAATTAAGGTTGAAAGGATTTTCTTTGACGGGAATTACTAATTTAAAAAGATGTCATTTGCAATTGGATTCATTTAGATAATACAAAAAATTGAATAAAAACTGACCCAATGACCTTAAGATTGGTTTTAAACCCTTCTCTAATTAGTGGAGCTAATTGAAGCTATTGTAGAATTAAAGGAGGAATTAAAAGAATTTGAAAAAACATTTGAAAGGGATGAATATTTGAAAATACAGATTATTATAGAAAAAAATTGTGTAACATTTTCATCAATCTTTACACAAGTTTATTTTTACTATTCAATTTATTTCTTAACTAAGATTTTTTTTTAATGAATATAAATTTGAAATCCAGATTGTGAAAATCGGATATGAAAACCAACTTATTAAATTTAATAAAAATATGATACCCTAATCAATTATTTTAAATATAAGATTTCTTTTTTTAAAGAACTAGGTCAATGTTGGGAAAAACCGAAACTGGCAGTTCTCATTAAAAAGAAGGAGAGAACTGCCCAAGACTGGATTTTACATACCAAATGCTGAAGAATTGTGTTTACCAAGTTGGGTACATTTATGCACAAGTTGAGAGGAACTGGGGTTCGCAGCAGGACCTACATCGAGTGGACGAACCCTAAAATTTAGGTCTAAATCCTACGCGTCCTACTAAAATGTAGGTCCCGATCGAAGGTCTACTATCGTAGTAGCTTTTCACCTTCGGCACTAATTATATTATTTTCAGTTTTGCAGAATGTGTTTTTAAAAAAAAAATCTTTATGTGAAAAAACTTGAAAATTCATTATAGACAGTGGGTTTCGAACCAACGCCCCCCTAACTGCACCCAAACTGTCTTTGATTAGTCTAACCTAGAGTAAAATACTTTATGAAAACACTTGTGATTTTATTATATTTAATCATTATATATTGAAATTTGCAAGACTAAAAAACTGTAATGCCAAAACAGAAATTTCAAGTTATATTAATTATTTGGCACAGTAATGCCGAACCTGAAAAGGTCCTATGGTAGTCAAATTTAGGTCTGGATCTGTGGCCTCTCAATTTGGTGTAGGTCACAAGAAGAGGAATGCCGGGCAACAGGTAGTGACAGAAACAATAGGACATGGAAGGCAGTAGAACACTTGACAGAACAACCACCAGGATAACTAGGGCAATAATAGCCAGGATGGCGAAACCAATACAACGCTGGGAACAATGGTCGTGATGGAGAAAACTAGCACACCTAGCACTACCCCAGCCTTTCTTTTGTGTGAAATTTCGCACAAATGTGAAATATAAAAAATTAAATTGTGTAGCATATTCCTCAATCGCCATTTTTTGGCAATTTTTTCCCCTGCATTTGGACATTGGATTTCAGTTTGGGGGAACTTTTTTTTAACAACTTTTTTCTAGAACATGTCATCATTTGATGTTAACTCACTCTTGGGGTGCTTGCAATTGATGCAACACAAGAAAAATAAAAATGAAAAAATTGTTGGGAAAAAAACTTGTAAGGGGTAAAGTAAGGTCTTTACCAAAGTAGCATGAGTGTTCTTTTCCTACGATTGCTTTATTTGCTCCCAAAAAAGAAAGAAAAAAAAAGAGCCATGAGCACCAGTTTTTGTTTTTCAATTTTGTGTTGCTCCCAGAGTAGCTAAATTTGGCTACAAGATAAATAAAGAAGTAGAAAAATTAGGAGTCCCATATTTTGGCAACCTGCTAAAACCTAGTATGTAAATTTGGAAATTTTCGAGGAACAAAGTTAGAAATCTATCAAAATCTACCGAATTTTTTGGGTGACTTAGTAGCTAGAAATCTGACAAAAAATTTGGAATTTTTTCAAAAAAGCCTTTGACCATGTTGCTAGGCCCTTTCTTTTGCAAAATGGCGCCACAAAAGGAAACGCTGATGAGGACAATGGCAAGGGAGACAAAGACCTAACCTCTCTTTTACTGGCGAAATTTCACTGAGAAACGAATTTGAAACTTTGAAAATGAAGTGCTTTCCAAGGGCTTCAATCACCAGAAGTCAAGACCAAACATAATAAAAATTTCCAAGTTTCTATATTTGGTTTTAAGTGGGTAACCAAAGATAAATATAGAGAAGGATGATTAAAGTTTTGTATTTCATATATTGTTTATGCCACCTTTTTACATCTTCCTATGGATGATTGCCACTTTGGCTATAAACAAAAATTCTGTTAAAAGAACATTGAAAGGAGCCAGGGATAAACGAGACTAGTGATGGAGAACATTAGAGACAAGAGCTGACCCAAGAAAGAAAAAAATGACGAGAGCAACAACAGGATGACAAGAGAGAGATTGCGGATGACAAGAACCACTATGTGATGACATGAACAACACTACAGATATACTACTACATACATATGGGATAGGAAAAAGGTAAAATGAAGTAAGAAAATTAATTCATGGAAAATTTAGGAAGGCCAAGATGATGGGTATTACAGTATTAGGACATCCCTTCTGGCAGCAACCCTGATAAGAATGAGGGTTGTGTGGATTACAGTTGGGAAGGCTTGAGACTAGTGACCAATTGGGATGAGCCCCTTGGCCACTGTGCATTTAGTTGTAGGTCGAATTTCCACCAGCCATAGTCAAGCCCAAGTACCATAGGACCGCTACAGGCAGGGTTTTGAAAAAATGAATCATTAGTATAAAACCCTGCTCCCAAGCGCGAGTACACAAATGATGAATGGGTCTACTATAATGCCCTGCATAATGACCAAGGCTTGTATGTACAGGTGGGAGGGCCCATCATACATATGAGAGAGCCCTGTGTGGGGGGGCATTCCATGACTCCAAACAGCTGCTGCCCAGATTATAAGTCAAGTATAACATATAGGCTTGGCTTCATCATTTGTGTCTCAAACTTAAGTATAGGGTTTGAGTGTGTGTTTGGGCTCCCCTCCCCTTGTGGTGGCAACTTCTTTATTTTCCTCTTCTTCACAATGAATGTACAAACCGTTCATTTGTGTGGCCAAAAAAGAAAAGAACAGAGTTTTGTTTGTTGCAGAGGCAGAGAAATGTAATGCACAGGACACATTAGAATATGGTCATAGACATGACAATACCTAAATGAGTTTGATGCATTGAGATAACCGTAACCTATGTACTTCTTTGTTTACATTTTTTTGGTTAGGATTTAGTACACATTTTTGAGAGTCTCCTCAGACAACCTTCTTACCTACTTTTGGTGGATCTTTGACCCTTCCCTACTATTTTACATTTTTTCTTGTTAGTACACATTTTTTCAGAGTCCATTGCAGCGTTTTTTTTTTTGGCGCACTGTGCTGAAAATTCTTGTGTGAATTCTACGAAAGGATTTTTCTGGAATAAATCCACAAAATCGTCAGATTTTGAGGGGGAAAAGTTAGATTGAATACATTTAGACAGTGAGTTCCTGCAGGTAGGTTGACAGAAATAGCCAGGATTCCAAAAAACTTCTACCTTCCCCTCTGACCTAGCAAACTTTGGCTCATTCTTACAGTGGACGATGGCCATTCCACCTACTTGACAAAACTGGAAAAAAAAAAAACCCTGGTGCATACATGCCAAACACAGGTTTGAAGTTTGAAGCTGTGTTGGCCAATTCTTTGATCAGTTTTGGATTTTTGAAAATTTTCAGAATGGAAGGACCTTCAGTTCCAGGGCTTTTTAACTTTTCAAAATAAAATAACTTCTGGTTCTGAGTTTTCGAAGATTTTCAAAGGAATCAGTGGCTTCTGTGAAGGAACCAGCAAAGAGCTGTTAGTACAGGTGGGTTCTTCGAGGAGTTCCTCCATTTCTTAAGAAGCACAATTCTGGTTTGGAAAGAGTTGTGTTATTTTTGAGAATCACTGGTGAAGGATCCACACCTTAACCCATTAGTTCTTTCCTTGAAAAGAGAGAACCGCACAACACAGGATTGAACCATGCTTTCTCGAGGTTGGGCTCATTGCCTAACTACTGAGTGTATGGGATGCACATCTTGTTTCACATAACCGAGACACAATAACAAGGCACTCAACCTGTAGGTCCCATGCACGAAATGTCTGCTTTTTGTGCTACTGGAGTGTCCCTACACTTGTGTTTTGTGTTCTAACTGCATATGTCAGGGCACTGCAGCCAAGTGTACCAGCAGACACATCTTTGATTGGAGTTCATGCTTATGAATTCATAAAGAAATTCGTTTCAACTTTTGAGAGGCGATGGTGAATATGTATAGGTACTCGTGTATCTCTCCACATATGAAGGCAGACAGATGAATTGGAGCTGGTGCTGTTGCTGTTGCTAAGGGGCTCATCAAATAGAATCGAAGCGATATTGTCGTCAGAAAACGCTATTAGCAGTTACAGTACAAGCTCCAATAAGGTGCTTCATAGGTACAGACCAGTGCTGGGCGGTTTTTGGATTTTGTTACCAACCTTCAGTTTTGGGTTTCTTAAGAAATCCAAGAACCTCTGGTTTCGAAAATTTTCAGAATCACAGAACCAGAGACTCTCTAATATTTTCAGAATCAAAACAACCTCCGGTTCCAGGTCTTTGAACAGGTGGTTCTCATGGCAGAATCAGAAAAGAACCGGTGGTTTAAGGCAGGTTCTTTGACCCAGTTCTTTGATTTTTTGGAACCCGTTGGAACCCGAATTAAGGGTCAAAACTCATGGTCTTATGAATTTTTTAGGACCTCCAATCAGGGTCAGGACCGGTTCTTGAGTTTTAGAACCTCCAGGCAAGGGTCAGAACTATGATAATTACCTGGCAAAAAGAGCCGTTGAATCTCTGGCAAGAGAGAACTGGCTGAGACGATACCCACCCAAACCTCTAGACCCTAAACCCTACCCTACTTACCTTAAACCCTAGACCCCTAGCCCTAAGAACCAGAAAAGGGGTTAGAGGCCTCCTTGTGCTACTGACACTCTTTTCCTGTGCATGCTCTCCTCGTGGTACAAGCACTCTTCTCATGCTGTTCATGCTCTCCTTTTTGTAATATTTGAGCATTATAATTGTCGATTGTAATTATTATGAATTATTAAAATTATAATTTTTAGGAATTTTTTAAAAATTCTGTTTACAGATACCCAACTTTATGCAAATGGGCTGATTTTTTTTTTTTTAAATTGATAACTTGATTTCTGAATCTTTATAAAATCTATCCTCATATTCATATAAAAGAGGTGAAAACTGCTCTGCAGTGATTCACACCCTTGACCTGTGGGCTGGTAAAAAATGGACCACCACCCACCTACAGGGTGAAGAGCTATCCCATAAAACAATAACCATTGTGAACACCTTGAGTCTATCCATTCAGTTCAGCACTAATAAAGTGGAAGAGTATCCGCAAGCAGTTGCTTGAGTCAGGTTGTGTCGAGTTATAACACAAATCAATCCTACGCAAACTGGTGCATTTTGGTGCATACCATCCCTTTCCCACATGATTTGGTGACTTTGTGTACAAGTTGATCTAACTGATACTCATTGTGAATCCAATTTGCTGCCATGGCATCCTATCATCTACGGATGTTCAATTGGTTCTTACAATTTCGTACAAACTTGTTGAAGTCCTACAAGCAACTTCTTGGGTTGGAAGTTGTCAACTAGGTGCATGAAACATCACTCCTAATTATTGGTATGTACACAAGCTCATGATGGGTGAAAACTGGGAACTGGTCTGGTGGTACTATGGTACAGTGGCACATCTAGGATGAAAAAATACCCAAGAAAAATCTTCACATGATTTCTCTGGTTGATCATGAGTGATGGGTCTCAAGATCCCAATTGCAAGAATCTTGAGTGATGGAAACATATGGGTATTATGATTTATTATGCCTCCAAAACAACACCCAAGCCTTGAGTCAACCAGACATGCGTTCTGAAATCATCATTCATCAAGTTTTCAAAAACCTCAAAATAAATTAAGGGCCTGGAAACTTTGTGTGAAGGAGTGTTGAAGCTTGTAGCCACCATACAGAGAGGAGGGAACTGTTAAGAACAACTTACTAACTTCATGCATACTAGTTGTCAAATTGAACCATTCAAACATTCTTATAATAAACTTGAAATGAACTCTTCAAAGATCTTCGAATATTGGTGTACAAATATGAACCAATGATATTAAATGGAACAAGGTTTTGGATGGTGGATTACACATAGTGAAATTGGCCATTTGGTCAGCTTCCATGCTTCACACCATTTGGGGTTCTACCAGCTTTTAGATTTAGGTCAATTGTAATCTAGTCATGACTAGGTATATGTTAGGACCTCATTAAATGCAATTGGGATTTCATCTTGAAATTTGAATGATGTCCTTAGTGGTGTGTTTTTTCCACAAGCGAATTGCTATGTAAGACAGACTTTTGTTTTACCACCCGAAAAAGTTTTTGAATATTATAATTGTCAACCAACCTGTTGTGAAATTATGAATTGTGGCATTGTAGGCAATTTATTGGTTTTAATTGGATGTACATAACAATTAATACACAATCATTTATCTTGGTCATTATGCACTAGTTGGATAAACATAAAATTTTAAAATTTTAATATTAGTTTGGTGTAATGTTTATGGAATTGAACTTGGTCTTTTAACTAGATTGAGCTCCAAATGTTTTTGGAAGTCTCCAAACTTAGAATCTTTATAACTTTTTTTAAAAGCCATTATTTGAGCCACACTAGAGGTTCTTTCAAACCCAAGAAAAAAAAGGCGTTTGTTTTCAATTAGAGTTTCAAAATGGACTATGTAACCAAAAACAATACTACTTAACCAACTTTGGATTTTTCTAGTATTGATTGCATCATCATAATTATAATGATTGTTGCATACCTACAATTAGAGTGATGTCATATTAAGCAAATAAAGATATCTAAGAATGGTGGATATTATATAAATGTCTTCTTAAATCTTTGAAAATAATTATATCAATTGTCCTCACTACTATTGTTTTTAAGAAATAAAAAAGAATTCATAAAGTAATGTAATTGATTTCAATCATTTTCTATGGATAAAAATTGCTTATATCTAAGTTTAGCAATCTTCATTAAATGCATTTCATATTACATTATAAACTATATGCAAATCTTAAAGGCTACAAGGAAAATGACCAGTGTTTTTGTGCATTTGGTTACTCAATGTTCATATTCATTGGGCTTGGAATTTGTAGCCCCAATTGCAAATCACATGTGCAAAAAATATTCATGCAAAATATCATGTCAAATTTTTCATAGAAGTTTATTTAAGCATTTTTTGCACCAAATTGCATTACATGATGCACAATGTAACAACATATATATGTGAAAAATCACCATCACCATATGAATTATCTTAATTTGGACTATTCATTTTTTCTCACTTAAATTTCTCATGTGCTAATTTTATTTTTTAATGAACAGTGAGAAAAAAATTCTTGAAATCGTTATTTCTAAATGTGATACCCTAATCATAATGCACGTAAAACTAAAACCAAAGTTGCAACCATTCCTTTTAACAACCAAAGAACATTGGTTTAGACCTACAATGCAAAAGTTATTGAATTGGAATAGCTTCATGATTAAATATGCAAAGTTTAGGCAAATTCAAAGTGCATTCCTAATAACATTGGAAATCCCTTCATGAACATAGGTACACCAACTTGGTGATTTTTTAATCTTTAGACCTATGTTGTGAAAAGTGATTGAATTTTGTAGGGAGTCCGGAAAAGATAAAATATATAACTTGTGATCCTTGCACCCATGTTGACGCACTCCCAACTCCTCAAAGGGGCTCAAATGTGAGCCCAAGTAGGAAAACAGCGGAAGAAGGAGGAGTCGGAGCACACTCCCTAGCTCACAACACTTTGAAGGGTAGAAGGGCATGTTGGAGCTCCGGGATGGGACTAGGAAGAGTTGACAAGCTTCACTCACTCACACGGGCTTGCACACAACCCACACAAAGTGGTTAGTGCAAAGCTGGAGCACCCTTGGTGCTAGGACGAGCCACGGGCAACACGGACACACAAGACTCACCACGGCCCGGACTTGGGAGAAGCCACCACCTTCCCCCTTATAGTATATCCTGTAGCTCTCCACAGAGGCTACATCCAAATAGCTATTTTTCCCGGGACTCCCAAGTGGGAGTCCCGAAATCGCGCCAAATGGGACTCCCACGACTTTGGAGCCCCATAACTTTGCGAGCAGACCTCGGATCGCGATGCGGTCTAAAGCAAAGTTGTAGCTCTTGTCGAGAGCTTTTCAACAATATGTGTCACGCACCCTGCAGCTAAGTAAATCGGGTCGATTCCCGACTTTTTGTGGTCGGGAGTCAAACTGGCAGTTCGACTCCCGGCCCTTCTTTTGGCCATAACTTATGTTTCAGATGTCCAAATGAGCAATGTGAGCCCATTTAAGACATCTACGCTTCAAGATCTTTCCAATGATATAAAGAACGCCATAAGACATTAAGGTTTGACCCCTGCAATTGCTCTCTGAAGTTTCGAGAGTCCACTGGGACTCCATCTCCCAAAGTGGGAGTTGCCTTGGGAGTGTGAGGGTTCACTCCCTCATACTCCCTCACACTTTCTAACACCCCAGGAGTATGTGATGTGACTCCCGGGCCTCTTCCTGCCTTAACTCCCGGGCTTCCTCTTGGCCCGTAACCTTGCAATTCATTTGCTTTGACTCCCGGGCTTCCTTTCTTTTGGCCCGCACCTTTGCAACCCCTTTGCCTTGGTTGCGAGCCCAAAGCTAGGGTTGCAACACATGTCCAAAAAGTATTTAAAAGTAGATTTGGGTTGAAACATTGCTTTTTATTTTCTCCCATCAAACAATAAGTGTTAGGAGTAAGAAACATACATTCAAATCGTAAGGGGAGGGGGAAGCCATTGTTTAGATTTGTTGCCATTATCACCAAAATGCCTTGACCTTTCATAGGCACTTTAACTTTTTTCCATAATAACTATTTCAAGGTCCAAGTTTGAATTTCAGATCTTGGCCCTAATTTTTTATCTTTGCATTTGCATTTTCTTTTTTTCAATTGCATTACATTGTTATAGTTTGGTGAACTCCTTAAAACCACATTGTGTGTTGTTTTTACACGATAGTTTAAGAAGCTTAAAACTATACTTAGGTTGTTGACCAAGAGGAGTAGTCTCTATGTTTGGCAACATAGGAGACAATGGATGGAAGGTGTAAGAGATTGAGTTTGTCATGGAAAAAAATGTCATGCATTTCTAAAACTCTATGAAGATATGCACATCCACCCACAAACGGTGATTACCCTAGCATTTTTTTAAGAGGTTGATTGGCATAATGGAAGGGACATGTTGTGAATTTGGCACAATATGTGTATATTACAATGCGAAAGCAAATGAAAAGAGCTAGAAGGTCATTCGTCCCTTCTAAGGAGAATTATGCCATTGCAAAATTCAATAGTGGAATTAAGGAATAGACCTATTTTATCCAACTCAATGATGGAAGGGAAGATGGACATTTCATTGTTGAAGGACCAAAAGAGGTTAAGGTCTTTCTAGCAAATCAAATTGCAACTATGAAGCAATTATTGAAAAATGTTAAAAGTCAAGAGGAAAATTTTGTGCTTGGCTTGAATATTATGCAAAGTGAAAAGGAAGTTTTGTTGAATCAAGTTCAATATTTTCTTACAAACTTGCTTCACAGAAAAGAAAAAAAACTTATCTTGCAAAAGAAATTAGAAATAAGGTTCTTAGAAGTGGGTACTTATGAAAAACAAGTTCAAATGTATGTTGACCTAAATGTTGCAAAATCATCTAAGGAAGAATTGAATAAAATTGAGATCAAAAGATTGAATTTTAAATTTTTTTGGTGAAGAGAAAAAATGAAAAAGTGCAAGAGGGATAGAATGAATATGACCTTGTTTGTAAATAACTTTAGTCCCTCAATGTTGATGTAGATGTGTTTGACTACCAAGCTAGCCCAAGCAAGTTTTGGATAATAAGATTCAAGCACCAAATACTTTACTAGTGTTAAAAGGAACTAGGATCTCCAATATTCCAATTCCTATAGACAACCTTAGTTCCATGCCTCAAGGAAGTTTTGTTGTTATCCATGTCACTACCTACCCAATATATGGTTTCTACTTCTCTTGCAACAACATAATTTTAGGGGAAAAAATTATGTGATTTGATAAAATTTTGCTAGATTATTGATTATTATATGCCACTAAACATTTTTTTGTTGTTTGTTGTGTAGTGAACCAAATTAAAACATTCAAGAAAATGAATGTTAAAACAACTTGGTGAAGCAAGATCATATCAAATGTGGTGAAATTTCACCTTCATATTTTGATTGTTTCATGCATCCTTAATTTTTGTTTTACATTCACCATCGTGTAAGAGTATATGTTGTAATTTTTTTTGTTTCAAATCAAAATTTGATGTGTTATGTTGCATTTTATGCACGTTGCTTGTTAGTCCAAAGTTATTGGCATTGCAATTGTAAAATAATTATATTTAAGTTGATAGTATGGACATCTAGATTTTCTTTGTTAATTGCAAAATTATTAACATGTTGTTAGATTCATTTCACATGTGATGTCAAATTGTAGTATGGAAATTTTCGAAGTGGACAAGGTGGTCAAGGGAAAATGTGGCAAAAGATCAAATTATATGGTGAAACCTGACCTTAATGTTTTAAGTATTTGATGCATCTTGTTTTGAAAACCATTGTTATGTGTAAATTGGAGTTTAAATTGTATATAATTACCAATAGTATCATTTGGGAATTATACTTTAATGACATGTTAGCTATGGAAATTCATGTATGTTGCGATTGTTAATGGAATTATTGCATTGTAGTTGCAAAACAATTTTAATTGAATTGATAGTATGTCCATATGTAGCATTGTCTATGTGTCATTGACATCATTTCACATGTGAGATTGAATATTAAGTTATTGTAGTTTCAAAAGTAAACAAGATAGAATGAAAAAATTATGGTTGTTCCATGGTAACAAAATAGAGGAAGGCATCTCACAAAATAGAAATACAATTTTAAAGTTTTAGATGACAATATTTGATTATATTTGTATGGCAATAGGAGGACCTTTGCTATATGTAGTTAATAATATTATAAATTCATAGTCAAAATGTATTTCAACAGGAATAAGCATCTTCAAAACACTCTTATAATGTATTTCCAACCTTGAATGTCAATGTATATAATTTCAAGTCAATTTCATGTTGTTTATGAATATCGATGAAATGTTATTCTACATAATGTAATACAATTTGGACAATTATAATGTGTGTGAAAGATCTATTGGACATGATGATGATGATGAATGGTGACCTGGCATCACAATACCCACAAAGTTATTAATGAATATTATTTTAATTTTGCATAAATTGCAATCTATAAATAATATTTCCATTACCAATTCCGTAATAATTTACAAAATAATACCATTCTGCAATTGTTAGTTGTTAAAAAGTTTCAAAGTTTGTTCCAAATTAATAAATTTAGTTGCAAAACAATGTTTTATTAGTTACATAATGATCTATTTGCTTTCATTAATAGTTGCAAATTAATAAATCACAAATGTAAGAAAATTGTAATCTAGTTGTTGCAAAACATGGAAATGAACTTATGTAATGCTACTCAAATAGTCATCTTGTAAGTTGCAAATTAATTACAATAGACATCAACAGATGTTGCTTATTTATGGATGAATGAAATGTCACATTGGATTTACATTCATTCAAAGGTTATTTGCACAGGAAACCTATATGGACAACCCAGTTGCATAGAGTTGCACATATGAATACAATGTATTCATTGCAACTAATGTAACTTGTCCCACGTAACTTAGGGTGTAAAAATACATGGAATTACAAATGACCATTGCAATTAGAAAATCTAGTTGTAAGGCAAGTTGCAAAACCACCCTTTTAATTTTCTCATAATGAATTTATTTTGCTATCAATTGTGCAACTTGACAATGGGCATCTAACTACCTTCACATAAATAAAATAAGAGTTACATTCAAAGAAAAACCCAAGAAACATTATTCAAAACCAATCAAAGGATTTGAAACATATGCACAAACAAAACACCAACATTCCACTTTAAATTGTTCAAGATTGATGCAGTAGAAAATTATGACCTTGCATTGTAAAACAATTTAGAGGAGATTGTGAGGGCATTGGATATAACATCTCTAGGAGGTTGGTGGCTAGACATGGTTCAAAACACATTAACATAGATGTTAGGAGCTTCCAAATGAAATGAATATCGATGTTAACTTGAATGAAAATACTTCATTGAAAAGGGGATGATGATAACAACAGAAGTTGACAACATGTTGCCCTAATTTCATAAGTTGGCAAGGCGCATCTGAAGGTTTGTGTGTAGAAATGTGGATGAATGAGATGATGGTGACAACCTAGGTAAATAGGCTAGAGTAGGTCCTCTGTGTAGGATTCCATTTTTTAACAATGCTAGAATACAATGGCCCAAGTTTGTCCATCTTTGCCACTACTTAGTTGAACTACTTGAGTCTTTTTTTTTTCTTTTATATTCAAACTTCCACATGAAAAAAAGTTTTGGGTTTTAATAAAAAAATTTTTCTCTAACTTGGTTTTATGATTTTAAAACTTTCTTTAAAATTGTATATTAAAAAAAGATAAAAAGTAGGTGTAAAAATTAGTTATTTTTTCAAACATATTCAATACATTTCAAAGATCTTACATCACTAAAATGAGGTTATAATTATGTGCATTGGATGCATATGTACATGCACATAATTTTGTTTTCTATACTACAATGTTTTATCAATCTATTTGTCATCTATTTTCACAAATTCAAACAACTTCCCATGTTGGATTTAATACCATCAAAGCAATGATAAATTATATTATTTCTTGGTTTTTATTCTTTAAAATAAAAGAAATATAAAGCTTTCATGCAAAGATGTGAAATATTTCATCAAATTCAATTGTTAGGGGGTGAAAGCACATTATAGTGACCCCCTTTGGGGCATTTTTGGGTCTAATATTATAGTACATATAGTATAATTGTTCCAAAAGCATTGTACATTTAATTTTGGATATCAATTTTAATTTTTGGGCCCTACAATAACTATTTTTACAATACTAATGTTATGTAGTATTTTTTTTAAATAATAAATTTCATTATCTATATTGAAGGATCCATGAGTATATTTATAATATACATTGGTATAATAGGGCCACAATTTCCTTTTGACTACACTAACTTTAAGGTTTTATTAATCATTAAAATAATCAATTTTAATGAAAATTAAAAAATGGCCCATCTAACTATGCTTGTTATCTTTTATGTGGATGTGATTTCTTGTCAAAATTTCAATTTACCACACATTTATTGCATCTTTGTTGGAAAAAACTCATTTTTTGAAATGAAAAATTTCGAATTTGTCACATGTTATCCAAACATGGTTCATATTATGTGAAATGACATGGTGCAATATATTTTCAACTTCATAAAGACTAAAAATCGTTTAAATTGTTTTTGGAATATATTTTTGTTTTTGAGTACACATGTATATTACATTTGTTTCCACAAATATAATCCAATCTCCCACTTTATAAAATGAAATGAAATAGTTTCTTTTCTAACCTCTTGTTTAAATTATATTCTAACATAATATGTAAAAATATTGTGAAAATATTTCAAAAGTTTGAGGTGGGATACATTCAAACATGCGCCATAGAAAATAATACAATGTGACACCCCGAAAGGGGCCACTGAAATGTGTTTTCACCCTAGGATTTATTTCAACTTTGATATCCTTAAAAAAAACTAGTTTTTGGAAATTAATAGACTACCTTCTTTGTATATTTTACCATGTTTGAACCTAAGGTTATTTTGAAATATCTATTTTTTATAAAGGTTTCCTAGAAAATATGAAGAGAAAAATCCTTGAAGTTGACAAGCATGGTAATTAATGAATCCTTTTTCTATTTAAAAAAAAATCCAACCTTATGCATAAAAAAATGTTGTGATGAAAGTTCTATCAAAAATTGTGTAATAATAACACATGAATTATTTTAAAATTCAAAAATTGTTGATAAAATTTAGGAATCTATTTATTAAAGAGTATAGTTTTTTCTTTTGCTTGTTTGGAACATTTTATCACATTGAGATTTCTCAAACCACTACTCCCATATCATTGGAATTTTTTTAATGTAGGGGTGCACCAAGGTGAGTTCATTACATTTCATGTGTAGTTATTGAATTTTTTTCCATTAAAAATTCAATAAAATTACAATTAAAGATTTCAAAGAGATTGGGCTACACACTTGGTAGTTTGATGAGTATGGTTGCATGGAGGTGATTTTGTATTTTTAGATGTAAGGTATTCAAATATTGAGTAACTTTTTTCATTGAAAATTCAAAAAAATTAAAACCTCAAATTTGAATGCAAATTGGATTTCAAACTTGGGATAAAGAAGGTGTATCATTCAAATTTGCAAGATTTGGGGTGCACCAAGGTGGTTTTATAATATTTAGATTAGTGTTCTTTTTGGGAAAATTTTGCATTTTGACAATAAGAAAACCCAATTCAAATTGCACAACAACTTTTTTTTTTGGGAAAAAATACTACAAAAGTTGCCTACGAAAGGTGGGTGTGTAAAGGGTGGAAATCAAGCCCTAACCAACCTCACCACTACTCCTGCATTGAGGATGGATGAAGGATTTTGAAGTTTGATTGAGACTCATTACATGAGGGAGCTGATAGGATTGAAAGCAAAGGTTCCTCTGACCCTTTCATTCTCCAAACATTGTCATCACAGTTCTACAAAAAGGTGCATCCCTAAAGGATCACATTATATGGATAAAGAGGGTATCCTGTAGCAGGGTGGCACCTTCCAATAAGGTGCCTCCTCTTATTCCCTGCCTCCTTTTGGTTGAAATTTGGGCATTCACAAAATTCAGGGTGGAGCACCTGGCGGTTAGCTTTTGTCTCATTCTAGACCCCTTACTTCCTAGACAGCCTCCATCCTAGGGCCGCCTTACCTACATGTAAGGTATTGCTGGTTTGCCTATTATTATCTACCACGATACCTTACTTATAGGTAAAGGTGCTTAAGTTACAGGAGAAGGCTAGGGCCAAAGGTCCTTCCTTGGTTTGGGGTGCCTGGGCACAAGGGTTGTAGCCTGAGCGAAGGGCAACAAACAAACAAAGAAAGGGTTGCGGGTCCTACAAGTCTCCCAGTGTAGAAACCTGCCCTAATTTTTAGGATTGTGCTTAAGGTCCAAGGCATAATTGACATGTTCTGAGGGCAGTACCTCAAATAAGGTATGACCAGACCTGGTATAGCACGGACCTCCTGTACACGGCGGGAAACTTGACTCAAAATTTTCCACTATATGCACAGGAGGTCCTGCCGTAAGGGGTTCACCTTTCAGGGAGTGTTTCACCAAATGGAACACTTGTCCAAAGTCCTTTATGGGAAAAAAACGAAGGACCCTTTATGGTTCACCCTTACCACATAAGATCTATTACATTTTGTGTGTAATTGAAGGATGTCTTCTAGTTTAACTCTAGATCATTGAGATCTTGTGTTTACAAATGAATTTGGACCATGTCCTTTTCCACATTCTCTAACACCTTTTTTTTAATTGTCTCCATTATTCTTAGAATTAAGCTTTGCAGCTTCACATCATCACAAATAATGTTCGCACAATTTACAGATATTTGTCCAGCTGACGCCCCTGGGACACCCAGCCATGTGTAAGATGCAGGACTCTCAAAGATAAGGACCTTCAAGGGGCCTGTTCTGTGTATTCAGGTCCTGCACACAGCTCTCTCTCTTCACACCGGGGCCCTCATTCCCATAATGGCTCCCTTCTTGGTCCTTAAGCTACACTCATCTTCTTCTTCTTCTTCTTCTTTGTTGTATTATTAAATTCTGTTCTTCCTCCTCTGTGTACAGCACTTCTCCTTACATAGAGTTCTTCATGGCAACAGAGCAGCCACAAAAACCAGCCCCTCCCCTACAATAAAATTTAAGAGTTTTTTTTTGTGGACAACATAATTTTGGAAGGTAGGCCTACTACTGTCTCTGTTCCGTTGGAACATGAGCAGGTGCTCCAGCATACTGTCTTTTGAATTGTCCAAATAGCAACTGCAATTAGGCCTACTTGTACTTAACCAGATATTATTGAGATTTTGCACTTATAGTAGCAATTAGTAAACTTAGTCTGTACTCTAGACGACTATATATCCTTCTTCCCCCACTGTTTTTTCGTTTTCCTCTTATTTTGTAAGTTACCTATACCTCTTGTTTTTAGCTTGTAATGGAGTCTTACAAATTTACATCAACTAATCTGTGGAGTCCATTGGATGAGTAAATTTGGGGGCACATAGAAAGGGGGGACCGTTCAGTGAATTCCCAACTTAAAGTGAGAGTGTTTCTGACCTTTAGAGTTGCAAGCGTGATCCATTCAAGGCAACATTGAGTTAGATGGATCTATTAGTAATGCCATCCTTGAATGAAGAGGAGTAGCATGTGTACATTGTCTAGGGAGGCTACCTACTAAAACCATTGGTTATGTGGTAGGTAAGGCCTAGTGGGGGGGCATTACCAAAACAAAGGGCTTGCACAAGGCGAAGTTGAGTTGTTGAGTACCTTGGTTCCAGTAACACCTTCCCCCAAGGTCCTTACCTTATGTAATAATTGGTTGTATTTTTTTTCCTCGTGACACCCAATGGATGCTCGTCAAGTATCATGGGGAAAAAGAAAAAGAAAAGATAAGGCCTTTTAATAATTGAAAGGTCGTGCCTTAAATGTGACATTGTTGCCCATGTGAATAATTGTACTTCCACGCACACAAAAAGATTTGCATCAAGTTATAAGAATAAGTCCTAAGAACCATCTTGCTAACCAATGAGGTTTTGGCACAATTTTTAATAAGTCCACCCAACACCAACTAATGAAACCAACCTTACATTTTTGGATGCAAAGTTTGCCAAATGCAACCCAAAGTCCCACCCACCACATCCAAATCTTAGTAAAAAGTCATAATGAAATATACATACCCACCAAACTTGTCCAATTCCAAGAAATGCATGGACACAACTTGCTAAGTGATAGGATCAATTTGCACTTTGTACTCTTGCCAAGTTGTGATGACCTCTACTAATGATATTAAAATATATCAATCATACATAAAGGTATGTTATATGTATATTGAATATATTAAAGTTGAATTTAAGATATATATGGAATGTGTTAAGGCCATATTACAAATGTGATAATAATAAGAATAATATATTAAAATAACTACCTTAGGCTACCTACTAGTTACAATAATAATTTAATATATTATAATGATGACATTATGTTACGTTAGTATAATAAAACTAATAAGAATTTAATAAAAAATAATTTAAAATAATAATAATACCTATTTTTCATTATTACTTGTAATAATTAATATAGAAAGTAGGTAAATTAAGCTAGTATAGCATAGGTATTAGGAAATAATTGCACAAATAAGTTATGATAAATTGTTTACACGTCCAATTAAAATGTTTAAGCCATATCTTTTGTATTTCACTCTTCTAGTGTGGAGTATATAAATAGGTTCATTAGAAGTTTTCAAAGTGCAAATGCAATTCAAGGGATGAGACAATAAAAATAATTCAACTTTCAAACTAAATCCAAAATAGAATAAGATTATTTTAAACCTACCTAATTAACCTAAAACTACCTACTTACATATTTCCATAAATGTTACATGTCGACATCATATTGATCTTAAATTGAATTATCCAAATTGAATTAATTAAAATATTGAATATTAAATAGGGTATAAATAGGTCACATATCACCAAATAATTGGCCTTCAAAAAATAAACACAATTAATATGCCATGTAACAATTTTTAATTATGACACTTGTCATGGTCTAAAACCATCCAAAATGGAAGATGTGGTTTTTTTCAAGATTAAATAAAAATAATTTGAAAATATTCAAAAATGTTATAACACAAACAACACATCATGTATTGTTAATGTTGAGCAAAGTAATCACATGTTAGTTGCAAATGACAATACATATACAATCAATCAAAGTAAAAAAGTGTATTTTGATGAATTTTATTTTTCATCCAAAGAGCATGTTGTTTGTGATTATGGTCAAATACAACTAATGACATTTTAATCATAGATTTCACATGCAACTAAAACCTAATTGGAATGACCAATCACAAAATCCCATTTTTGTTCAAATGAATGAAAGTGTTCAATTCATTTTTCTTTCACCCATAAAACATATTTATAATATAGGTATTAATTGTTATAAGTAGGTCCAATTAGTAGGACGGAAAAAATGTAATTTATAATGAAGGTTTTAAATAAATTAAGTAGTGTTGATGAGGTGGTACTTACTTGGTCATGACAAGTACTATTAATGAAGACCTAGATGTAGCAACTTGGTGGTTCATTAACTTGGGTTGCAATGGAAACTTTGTTTACTTTGATTTTGGAACTCAAAAAATCAATTTTTTTGGTATATTTTTGCCATGGAAACAAACCAAATGTTTATTGTTTGTAATAACTTTGTGGGTACCATACCTAGTTTTCATCAACTGAAATATGATTCAATAATGAAATGTTTATTGATATTTTTCTAATATTCAATTTGAATTTTTCATGCATGATGTTTTTTTAATCATGCACAATCACCTTATTTCTTTCAATTAAAATTAAAATTCAAAAAAAAAAGATGTTGAAATTCAATGCAAACATAAAATTTAAACTAAGTTATGATAGTTTAAATATGTGGATGCTGTGAATTTAAATAATAAGAAGGTGCCAAAATTTAAAGTTCCGTTACATAATATCACCAAATAATACCCTCTTTGACACACATAGCTAGAAATTTAAAAACATAATGACCTCTAAATATAGAGCTTTGTGAATATATTTAATGAAAAAATTCTTGGGAAAATTTACTTCATCTAGGCAAATGGAAATTTCAAAATATGGAAATTCAAAGGTCCTAAAATGGAATTTTAGAAAGAAAAAAACATTTTCTTGCTAGAATTTTTGACCTTAAGTGCCATAACGATTTGAATTAGCATGCCCCAACGTTTTATGTAATTTCCATAAAATGGTTATAAGCAAAAAGTCCATAAGTGGATGGGGACTTTGGGGATACTTGATCTTTTTAAAGTTTGCCTTTGATCAAATATTAATGATTTTCGTGTAATTTTTCAAAGTTGGAAAGATTAACATGTAATGTTTCATTATATTGAATCCTTTTGTTATAATTTTCATGTTTCATTTGGGTTTTATGCAATAATGCTTTTTAGACCTAAAAAAATGGGCACTATGAGTTCCATAGAACTCTATTGTAATTTGCCTTTACCACCAATAGTTCATATGTGAATTGAACAATTGTGACAACCCATGCAAATAACATGGTTTTTTACATTAATGTTGATGTTAGTAACCCAATTTTGGATGATTATGTTAAAAAATTGTCCACCACATCACAAAACATTTGGAAATGTTCATGATGTTAGCTAGTTGTAGGATCCAAATACATCATGTAAAAATATCAACTTGACAAGTATTTATACTTGCCATAATATGAAGACATCATTTCCTTGGGTGAACTTGATTAAGGCATTGATTAACTCCAATAATGGAAGTAAACAAAACAAGGCCAACAATATGTGCAAATCACAAAGGAGATTGAGATTCAACATTGCATGAAAAATTGTTCAAAAACTTGTTTTATGACATCTTAACTAATAACCAATATTTTATACCTAGATTTGCCATGACTTGTTTCAAAATATCCAACATTGATATGGACAATAAATATTAACATTTCACAAGATCTAAAAGTATTTTTATTTCCACAATCTTGAAAAGCTTAATGAATTCCCAATTTCACTTATAAACAAATTTACAAAAATAACAATATGGTTTCTAGAGAAAATCCTCTAATTTAACCACCATTAACAAATTAAACAAAATTTGCACAATTTATCATTTTTTAAAAAATGGGCCATGCAATGAACTACCCTATCACATAGGGAAAATATTTCTCCTTTAATTGTGATGTCACTAAAATAATGTTACAACCTTGGAAAAAAACCATGATTCCATTTGCACCAAAACAAATGAGCCTATACATTGTCTCCTTTTTGGTTAGACCTTCTTGTTGGTCATATTCATGCTTAGGGTAACCAAAAGGATTGTTGAACGAAAAAAGGACTACAAAGGATTTTTTACATTTTTATAATATTTATTGCCTTATAATTATAGTGGATTGTTGTATGCCTATAACTAGAATGATGTCATGTTAAACTCATTAAAAAAATTTAAGAATAGATTAGATACAATATAATTGTCCTTTTAAGTCTTTTTAAATAATTTGAATCCTAACTACAATTTTCATTTTAATGGAATCAAAAGGAATGCATTTAGTAATGCAATTGTCAATTTTATTTCATGGACAGATTACTTACCTTATAACCATAACACTTTTAGTTCTTTTCATAATTTGCTTGCACATATTGCCATTTCCCAATCCATCCCATTAGACCAATGTTTCGTGGGATTGTCAAAACCATTCAATTGTACAAACAACTTTTTCATTGTCATGTATCATGTCATGGGGTGGCCATGATTAAGCAAATGAAAAATCAAAGTGAATTGAATTATTTTTTTCTTTTTCTCAACTTGATTTACACCATGATTGATTTGTTGCAACATTATTATAAGAGCCTTAGCAAAATGGAACTTTTCATTGGCAACATGAATGTTGTTTTACAAGAAATAATATTCTTCCCCTACCTTTTATGCTCCAACATGGTTACTAGAGCCTTATGACAACTTGCATGCTTCCATAACGAATTGAGTTTAGGATCCAAATACTTATTTCCACCTTCAATTTAGGTGCACACATTGCATTGAATTTAATATAATTTACCATAGAACCTAGAACAAATTCCATCGAAAGAAACTTCATTATCTGTGTAATTGAAAAATACCTACTCAACTCATAATTTTTTTAAAAATTTAATGTTCTCTTGTGCCACAATTGTTCCAAAAACAAAAACTTGGGTTCCATAACAATAGAAATATCAATAAAAGGATTGGAGGAAACAAGATCCCCATGAAAGATTGTCTCCAAATAAATATTTATATTTAAAGTTCTTTGGGCTACAACATGGACATGAGTAACATGAAAACAAACATGAACATTCCGCCTCTAAAAGTAAAATGAAGATTGTTGCAACCCTAAATTTAAGCTTGTGACCAAGGTTGGGGCAAGGCAAAAAGAAAAAGAACCGAAAACAAGCTAAAGCAAGAAATAGGCCCAAACACATTGGGCGAATGAAAAAGGAACCACTCCTACAATTCTTGCGATGAACTCTCATTTTAGGACTTGGGAGTCCCGAAATGTTTTGAATATTTGGAACAAAAATGCAAGGGGTAATCCTTGTTCAAATCAAGATTTTTTTTATAATTAATTTTTAAAAAAAAATTAAATATTGAAACTAAGCTTGTTATCTCCATTGAAAGTAAAAAGCTAAAAGTTATGGCCACATGAAGGGTTAAGAGTCATGTGATGAAGGATCAAATGAATTCCAATGGAAGCATCCAACCTAACATTGGAAATATCTCATCCAAAACTACATTTTTGTAACTAAAGACTTTTTAATTAAAATTCATATGAAGAAGTTATAAGCTCATAAAGTTGTGAAATTCATAATGTGGGAATTATGGGACTCCCATTTATGAGCCCTGGGGAAAAAAACCATTTCAATGTAGTCCCATGGGGAGGTATAAATTATATTATAAGGAAAAAGGTGGTTTTTCTCCCATGTTCAAATTGTGTGCATGTAATGAGTCCAAAACAAATCTATGACCTAAAATTGATTCCATTTTCACTAACCATTTGCATTGTTTGTGTCACAACCCTAGCCTTGGGTTCACGATCAAAGCAAGGGCTTGCAAAGGTGCGGGCCAAGAGTGAAGTTCGGGAGTCACATTTCATGCTCCCAAGAGTGTAAGAGAGTGTGAGGGAATGAACCCCCACACTCCCAAGTGAACTCCCATTTTGAGAGTTGGAGTCCTAATGGACTCCCAAATTTTTAGAAGGCAATTATTGGGGTCAAAACTCATTGGGTTAAAAATTTCCTTATATCATTAAAAAGCTCTTGTAGTGTAGATGTCTAAAATGGGTTTGTATGACCCATTTAGGTACTTAAAACATAAGTTATGGCCAAAGGAAAGGCCGGGAGTCAAATTGCTAATTTGATTCGCGACTACTAAAAGTCAAGAATCATTTTGATTTACTTACGTTTAGTTGGCATGCCACATATTATTGAAGAGATCTTGGCAAGGGCTACAACTTTTCTTTAGACTTCACCTCAATCAACGGTCTAGACAAGAAGTTATGGGCTTCCAAAGTCGTAAAAGTCCAAATTTTGAAAATTTTGGGACTCTTAGTTTGGGAGTCCCAAGACAAAATGACATTTGAGTGCAAGCCCCGTGGCTAGGCATAGAAAATACTATAAGGAGGAAGGCGGTGGCTTCCCCCAAGTTTGGGCCGTGGTGAATCTTGTGAGTTGTATTTGGTCATGGCTCATTTATGCACCAAAAATGTTCCAACTATGCACTAACCAACTTGTTGTTTGGTTTGTGCAAGTCTGTGTGAATAATTGACTCACTTGTCATTCATCTTAGTCCCCATCCCGGAGCTCCAACACACCCTTCTACCCCTGAAGTGCTACAAGCCAAGGAGTGTACCCCAACTCCGTATCCTTTTGTTGTTTTCACCTTGGATTCGCAGTTGGGTCTATCAAGGAGCTTAGGGGTGCATCAATTTGGCTTGTTCAAATGACTTGTTTATGAGGTGTTTTTGAACTTGGCACATTGTCTTAATTAGTATTTTGAAACTTTCACACATCCCTTTTTCCTTAATGTGCAGAAATAAAGAATGTTCCCCAACTTCTTTTTCCTTTTATTTGTTTTTTGTAATTGCCATTCAAAGGTTCATCTCCTATTCATTTGGAAGGAACTTAAGTGTGTATCAAAGATGAACACTCGACCCTAAAAGAATATTAACACAAACATGAAATTCCAACCCCAAAAAGATGTTGAAAATAAACATAATGATGAACCTCGACACAAAGATGGACACTTGACCCCCCAAAAAAAATGAACACAACAATTAACCTTAGAATGAAAATGGACACAAACACGAACAAACACAATTGGGTTTATAAAATTCAAGAAAGCTACATAATTCTAAATGCAAGACACAAAGAAAAAATTCAATTTGATATTATACTTGAGATAACCCAACAAAATGAAGGATAATGGATTTAACCTTACATCATTTGCAACTTTGTTATGATTTAAGGTTAAGGTTTAGGGGTGGAGGAACTAGCTAGAAAATTGGTGAGCATTGGTTGTGATGAGTCTAGTGTTTTTTAAGGCCACCAGATAGGCATGACCATGCAATTCAAAGATAAGGTTGTTCTATTCATCACTGGAATGCATTGTTTTGCCCACTAAACCAACTTGGTGGTCATCACCTTGTCAAATGTCCTTTTAATGCATTGATTGGAAGGTATCCTAAAAAGCATGTATGTTTTTTCCTCACAATTCAAAAAAGTTTGCAGAATTCCAGAAGCTTGTGGATTTTCTCAACACCAAGGACAACAAGATTTTACAAAATGTCAAGACCCATTGGATTTCGATGTTTTCTCCTTCAAAAAGAACCTACTATGAGTACCAGCCTTTCATTTTGAAGATGCACACCGAGAATCCAAAAAGTGATACTACTAGCAAAAATTTGAATGTTTTATGTGACGAGGAGTTGATTTTGGGGTTGCCGTGTTTATTACCATTGCTTGAGTGTGTCGATAAGCTCATCAAGATTGTGCAAGGCCTAGACATTTTTGTATGTGATCTTGTGAAGGCTATCAAGTTGGCCCAACTTGAACTATACATGTTGTATTGTCATTCTTTTACCAATTTCGAAGATGCTACCTTTGATGATTTCAATGCAATTGGAAACTTGACAAATGTAACAATGCTGATGTAATGGTTTTCTAACTTGAATGGCGGAGAGGATGAATAATACCTTGCATTTTGTTTTTTTGGACACAAGTACTTTATTTATAGCTCTTGCATTGAGGGTGCAACAGCTCCTTAGCCTATCATTAAAGTTGTTTTTGACATGGTAGTGAACAAGGTCAAGGAAGAATTTAAGGGGCCAATTCGAAGACTTATCTCAGAGCTTGAAATGTGATTTCCAAAGCATGACTGCAGTGGGTGTGGTGTACCCACAATATTGGCTTGTCGATTCGACAGTTGCAAAAAAAACTTTTTTTCTCACCTTAACACGTTGAAAATGGCTTTTTGTAACCCTCATAAAATTGGTGGATTGGACCAAGATGTTCCTCCATTGCTTTTAGCTCACATGCTTGACTTGTAGTTTAGTCATGTCAAAATGACCATGCTACATAATTCTGAGGCAGCATTATGTGAAGAAAATTAATTCAATCCCCTTATGAGGCTTTGGCGCAAAATCTTCACATCTATTGTCCTCAACCTCAACCTTTCGGAATACATAAAGCTAGCCGAAATTACTGTTGTCCAAGTTATTGGGTCAATTGAAGACGAGCAGACATTTAACACTATTGCCTTCATAAAAAACAAATTGCACAACTATTTGAACACACATCTTGATCTATGCACTGGGTCCCATAATCAACAGTTTTTTACTTTACAAAATTTTTTGTATGACCAGGCCATTGCTAAATGGTAGGACAAGGTGCCATATTGTGCAAATGCATAGCTAACAACTAAATCTTGGAAGTTGGAAGGTTTTGCATAGATTTTTTGGATTGCAAATTTGCATTTAAAGACCATATAAAGATATAAGAAAATTTTGTAAAATAAACATTTTTTTGTTTATCATGCATTTTGAAGTCCCTTTCAAATGTAGATTTTGTGATTCAATTCACATGGAATTTGAATTTCAATATGTTTCAAAATTCAATTTTGTGTAATTGAATTGCTGAATTATTGTTCTATTAGATCCAGAACTGGAACTAGTGTTCTCATAGATTTGGAACTGGAACCAGTATTCCCTTGTAGCTAAAGGCACTCCCCTCCTCACATAAATGTCATCAAATTGTTCAATTGGGCTTCCTATGATTGTTGCCATTCTGCAGACATTTGCAAGTGATGACTCACCACCATAACCACTCTAAACCCAATAAATTCGCCAAAGTGGCTCCACCTCAGCAAAAAAAAATAGCCACCTTTGCTATTTTATGTCTGAGCTGTGTAGCCACATTGGCAACTACTTGGACTTTTTTTTTAAAACACTGGTAGCAACGTGGGTGCTGGTTCAACCTGATAGAGGAATTGCAATGGGTAGTCTACCTGCCAACCGATTGTCACATGCCCAGGTTTATCCTGCCATACCCGCTCTTACAATCAATGATGGTTGAAATGCACAGCTTCTGTTTTCGACTTTGGAGAATATTGTTCTGACTCCTTGTGCGTATGGTACTACATATGCAGTCTCCAGAGTTTCTATATTTCAATTCAACTTTGGAAAAATATTCCCCCCATGAACTTCTACTAGTCCTTGCTCTTTGGTAGACTAGTTTGTGGCAGGAAGGTACAAAGTCTAAGAGACATCACTCGTCAACAAGTTCGGTGCTCATTGGGTGCACATTTGAAGTACCGGAACCATTGATTTTAGAATTGGAAAGTTAAGAATTTACAAACTTGAGATTGACTAGGTAGTGTAATTGGCCTGAGCACACAAGCTCTTCTCCAAGGACCCACAACCCCACCCCGCCCCCAAAATTGAAGTCGTGAGCTATGACAGCTTCTGGCCGATTGATTGACGTATACGGTGCAAAATCAGTCTTTATGAGGAATGTTTTGTTTCCAAGAACCTTAAAGCATCGACAAAAGTTTATTCTGTTGCCCCAATTTCGTACCAAAGTCTTTGCCAACTATTATATTCCACACGTTTCTCATCATTTCCAGCTGAAATTTGTTGTGATAATTTGGTGTCAACTAACATCTAATAAGAGGGGTTGTGTTCAGGGTTTTGTTTTTTCAATTTTGTGATGTAGCTGAAGTGACTATCATCCATAAGATGATTCTAGCTAATATTGATGGCTACCTACTCAAACCTAATATTGAATTTTCAAATATTGATATTATTTTGTTTCAGTTTTTCCTGATTGAAAACTCCAAAAGACTACTAATTTTTCATGTTTTCGTTGTTAAATTCACCTAAAATGAACGTTGAATCCACATCTGGAATTAATTGTAACTTGGTATTAAGTTTCATTTTGCATTCACATTAAAAAAAACTTACCTACCACAAAAATTGAGGTGGCATCCCCATTTGCACCTTGATTCAAGGTCTTGATTAATCTAAAGTTACTTTTAGTCCCTCCCCCACCCCTTACCTCTTGCCTCCCATTGCAAACAAACACAAGTTCATTGTGTCAAACACAATTCATTATGGAGACACAATTTTTCATTGCTCTCAATTATTTAAGTAGTTTCACTTTATTGCAAATGGCCTATTTAGTATCAATGATGGTAATAACTCCAAATAAAATGAATTTTCAATCTTCAATATTGAATGCCAATACAAAAAATCATGGGCTTATTGACTAAGAAAATCATTCAGGAAACACTCATCTTGAACAGTTATCATTTGACCAAAAATGTCATTTTGAATAAGTCAATTTTAATGTGGCCAACTTGATAATGGTTAAAAAAACCAATTGGGTTGTGCACAATTGAACTAATCAACTCAACTTATTGTTAGTCATGTTATCTGTCAACACAATGTAAATTTGCAAGGGCTACAATTAGAATAAATAAAATAAGGTTGCAACATGTATTGCAATATTTAAACCAAAACTTCACCTCCATAATCACAAACCATAACCAACCCACCATAACTTCATGTTGTAACAAATAATGACATCAAATAAAAATAAAACTTGTCCATTTCAAACCTTCTACATATCCAAGATTTGAGATGACTTTATTTTTTTTCGTATCTTACTCAAATAAAGTAAATGGACATTTTATTTTGAAGTAATGTTCAAAGATTGACATGAATTCAGTTAGATACCATTTTCAAAAAATTATCAAATTTTTTGAAGAATTTCTATTTCAAATTTCTAAGTTATCACAATTCAAAGTTTTTATTATTCATCAAATCATGGTTAAGCTGAATTAATTAGGTCAAAAACAATTCTTTGTAAAATTCATTATATGGGAACAAGTTATTTTTTTAAAAATCTATCAATGATATGATTAAATGTAAGCAATATTTCCTTAAACTAAATTCTTAGAGTCCTCATTTTGCATACATAAAATATTTAGTATTAACATTTATGATCTAAAAAATCACAATTCATCAAATTCACATATTGTTCAAACCTACAATTTTATTTGTCATAAATGTTTTGCAAATGCATTCCCCATTTTCTACCATTTAATGCAATTAATAATTTAAATTATATATTTTTGACTTTTGTTAAATTCACACAAACATAATTTGGATGAAAACATTTTTTGATTTAATACATCATTACACATTGACTATGTAAACTCATTAGCATGCACCATCAATCAAATATGAAATTTGATTTTCTTTTTATAAATTTTTATTAATTGTTCAAATTTTATGACAAGCTATAACCAAATTATCTAAATGTTCAAACTTCAAGTGGGTGTAATTTGTCACACTTATGTGACATTGTTTCATCATACAATATATGTTTATTATATCAATTATTGTTTGCGAAAACCATGAAATATTTCTTGGTACAAGGACACAGATGCATAATTAAATTTTGATTTGTGATAGTACTAAGGTAGAAGCACCTAAACCATCATTGCATCCTAAACCAACATCTAAAGGGATCTCCCATAATTGTTGTAATGTGCTTATTAATGCACTAATATAATAATTCTTAGTTGTAAGATATTGAAAAAATGGTTTGAGATTACAACCCAATCCATTTCAACTATTTTCAAATCTAGTCAATTTCATTGGTTATTTTGGACACATATGGCCTTGGTTTTAGAATCCTTTCTAGTCAATATTTTGAAATTTTTGGGGTGTTACACCCACAACTTACAATGGACATTATTGATAGTATAGGGGAAGTCTATCGCATTTTAAATTCATAACTAATTAAAATTAAAATCTTCTTGTCTTTAAGGCAAAAATGAATGTAGAAAAAAAAAAAAGTTTGATTTACTCAATATGCTTATTGTGTTGGTTTTAAATCATTTTACATTAATGCACAATACTATTTGCATGTTCACAAACCATTGCCCATCTTTTGAGCCTCTAATGACAATAAATGTTAGCTCAAAATGTGGGTATTGCAATTGTAATCAACTTTATGACATCAATTTTAAAACTCCACTTCCACTTTGGACTATTTAATGCACAATCTACTTTTTAATTAAGCAATGGTCAATAGAATTAGTAAATTGATCTACCTATCTTAACGATGTGCTTAATCAATATGGTTTAGATTTAGGTTTTGGAAACAACAAATAATTATGACTTTATGCACCTTTTTGTATTAATTAAAATCAACCCTAGATTGGATTTTAAAAAGAAATTTTCATTTAAACATACATGGACCAAAACACATTCATTTATGTCTTTTGAAAGGAGGGAAGAAAGTCTCAACTTGGAAAGACTATATAAAAAGTAAGAAACATACCTATTTTTCCATTTTTTTCATTTAATGAACTTTAAATTCTAGGGCTAATTCTTACGCTCATTATTTTTCTCAATTTAAATAACTTTAAAATGTAAGACATAATTAGTTGTTATGAAACTTTTTTTGGTGCATTTCAATATGTTTGTATAGTTGTTAGGCTTTATGGCATCTACCATTAGGATTATGTAAGGTTAAATGTTTTTTTTTTCAGTTAATTAACTTTAAACTCTAAGTCAAATTCTTCCATTCATTAGTTTTCTTCATTTGATTAGCTTTATAATTCAAATCATAATCTAGTTGTTATAAAAATATTTTGTTTTCCATTTGTATGGTCTACCTTGAAATGTGATTATTGCATTTAAAAAATGGCTTTTGTATGATGCAATACCCACACACGAAGACTTGTGAAAACCACTTGGTCTTGATTGAAGGTAATTGGGTCTAAGAAAGCAATACCCACATCAACTTTAAACCACCATCTTTAGAATGGTTTGGGGTTCCCAAAACTAGCACCAATATGTGACCACATGTGAGTATTGCAATAAGTAATGGCTTTGTCTTATGCAATATCCACACATGGGTGCCCATGAAAATGACCCAATTTTAGTTCATGATTAATCAATTCAAAACATAATCCCAAAGTGCCATATTCGCATTCCTTCAAATTGGGTTTCAAAAGGACAGTAAGACCCCAATAAAACAACACCTATTTTATGACCCATATGTGAATATTTCACATGATTCCAAGAGCTCAATGTGTGTTAGTGACCATATGTGAATACATTACAAAATTTCTCCTACATCATGGGGATTTTACAAAACATTATGCAGGTATTGCCTAGGGACTTTAAACTTTAACTATGTGTATGTGAAATTATAATGGAACAATAGAAGATGGTTTTGAGCCCAAGACAAAAAGGTTTTTTGAAAATCGAAATTGTTTTACATATATCCAAATTTCATAAGGGATCGTAGGCCAAAACATGGCCTATATTGCTTCACTTATTACTTTGTTTGTAGTAATATATGTCAATGGTGACTACATGACTATGTAGTAAAATTGAATGTTGGTTTAGTTGCCTAGTTAAGTTATAACTAGGTTGGTGATAAGTTGGATTCATGTAATCAATTGTGTTTTAGTTTGGAAAGTTCATGTGTGAGCATAGTTCAAGCTATTTAGTGTTTGGGATATAATCCCAAGTTGTGGGTTTTCAAATCACTTTTGTTGATTTGAGATTCCAGAAGGCATGTGTAACTTGAAGTGTTGAAAGAAGAAGAGAAAAGTGGGAAGAGAAAGCACTAGCCAATTTTTCATAAAGGTGTATTCCCCATTTCTTCCTATGGTTTATTTGGTTGCAACAAGGAGAAAAAAACAACTTACTTCAACCAATGCCTTCCTTGTTATCTTTGTTGTTCAACAACCATGTTGCAAATTTCTTTTTCCTCATCCTTTTTAAAAATTAGAACAACAAAATCATCAACATAATAGTTGTAGGAGTTGCACTAGCATAAGATTCAAGCTTTTGCTTCTAGGTGGTGTTGTTGTCAAAGGAGTGCGAAGGCAAAATAAAAGAAAACAAGTGGGGGAGGCAGGGCTCAATGGTGGCAATGAATGTGGAATAGGGTTGCCATGTCCAAGAATTTCAATGTCCTCTTCAAACTTAATAGGTTTGGGCACAAACTTAGGTTCATGTGCTTTGGGCCAAGTTTGAAATAAAATGACAGAAAAATTCCAATCCAAAACTCCTTGACTAGGCTTAGAACAAGGAAACAAATGGGGTTGAATTTGGGCATCCCTCTTTCCTCCATTTTTACTTTTTAATTTGTTAATTTCTTGACATTTTCAAGGTTTTCTTTATATTTTTGTAATTTTAAATTTTTTCATCCACAATTTGGATGTAAGGATTTTTCATCCAATTTTCATGTACCTAGTAAGCAACATGGGTTTAATGATTGGATAAGGATTTTTTTGTGTCCAAAAAAGTTGGAAAATTTTGCATGTGATTAGACATGTGAAAAAACATGGAAAAAATCACCATAAAATTTATGACCTAAAAATCAATCTACGATAACTTTTTTTGGATTTGTTTTGGAAAATCATAACTTGGTCATACAAAATTGGAATTGGGTGTCTTTTACATTGTTGGATTCCTCGAGATTGGGATTACTCGCATGACAAAATTCAAGTTATTTGGAAAAAAATTATGGGGTGCGAAAAATGGTGTGCATGAAATCAATTTTTGTTGGATTTTTGGAATCTCATCATTATGCCAATAAACACCCATTCTTATAACCTATAGGTGATGGAATGCCACACCATTAGAAATGAAGAGAATTTTGACTTCCTATTGTAATTCTCGAGTGGGAATTACAAGAATGGGGATCAAGTTGTATGAAAAGTTCGTCCCCTCTTTATGTTATAGGGTTGCATTTATTTATTGTGATTGTGATTGTGGGGTTATTGTTTAATTTCAAGAGGTAGGGGGGTTTGCCAAATTGTGTGTTATTCGTCGGCACCTTAAAGTAAACACAAGCTTTTGGGTTGATGTTTCAAAAAATGTGCAAATTGCATAATGGGAAACCTAAGGTGAAAGGTTACAAACTATCCCTCATGTGTTCATTGTTGTAATGAACCTTCCAAGGTTTTAATTATAAGTGTGGTTAATAGTCAAGCATTGGACAAGGCTAGCCATCAATTTTGACCATTGGGGAGGTTTTACTTGACTTTTGAGTCGCTTAAACATAGTGATTAGGGTTTTAATGAAAGGTAGGTTTAAAGGGTTTGCATTATTGCAAATATTCTAGATTTGTGTGTTCATTATGTGTTTAAATTTTGTTGGTCTTGTGACATGTTTTTGTAAATGTAAGTGCTTTATAATTAATAGCCTAGTTAGGTTCATCCACAAGGTCAAGATCCCTAATCAGGATTAAGGTGCACCATGACAATGGGGTGCAAATGGGATAACACGAACTACACCTGCCTTTTTAGGGGATTATTTTCGGGGGAATATTTTTAGGAATATTTTCACAAAAGTCCTAACTAAATCTTTAAAAATCTTGAATTTAAAAAATATATTATTATGTCAAGGTTTATGTAAAAGATTCATTTAAAAATTTTTGAACCCCATTTACAAGTCATTTTTGTGTTAAAAACAATTATTACGGTGTTTTTGAAAACTTTTTATTCGTTGGATATTTTTTAAAAATAATTCACATGTTTCAATAATATACTAGGAACCCTACAATATAAAAAAATCATATACTTTCAACACCAAATTAAATCTTTGTTTCTAAATGTGAAAAATTAAACAAACATTACACTTGTTGTGGTTCTTGTTTGTGACTACACCCAATGACACAAGTTTCCATAATAGGAGATATAATGAAAGTTACTAGTGGTGTTATTAGGCAAGGGTGTGATTCAAACCACCCATAGCGCCATCATCATTTAAGGGGATTCCTTGGATTTTGATTTGGATACAAATTTGATCCAATTCATGACACCATTGTTGTGAAACATGGAGGACATTTATGGAGTGATCAAAGGACCTTGTCAATATTTGGGGTTAGTTCACTATTAGAAGACATGGTACTTTTTTATTGAAAAATTTAATAAAAAAATACCCAATTTGAACAAATGTCAAAAAGACCATTCTGTCATTTTAAACAAGTTGATTTTGACATGTCCATTATGACTAGGGTGGTTTTTTTTACTAGTAGAGTATGGACCATTTGATTGGTCATTTTGACTAGTCAAATTTTTGCCCATATGAAAAAAAATTGTGGTAGAGAAGAGGTAGGTAGGTAGGTCGTAAAAAGGCATGCAAGTAGGTAGGTAGTAGCCTACCCTAAACTACCCTATTTTAATTGACGTACTTTAAACTAACCTAGTATATCCTACTTAGCCTACTTTATCTACCTTAGCCCCTTAAGCATGTACATAGGTTATAATGTTAAGAATTGAACCCTTAACCTCCCCAATGATAAACCAGGTTCTTAACCAATGGACCACACCATCAAAAGTTATTCAACTTTTATCAATTTTTTTATTTCACATGTTTATTTCAACATTCCATTACAAGATTATGACATATGAAGGTAAGTAGGTTATAGGAGATGGGTGGGTGGGTGGGTGGGTAGGTAGGTAAATAGTTGGTGGGTGAATAGGTAAGTAGGTGGATGGGTGGGTATGTAGGTACGTAATACATGTATGTAAGTAGGTGTGTGTGTGTAGGTAGGTAGGTAATACATCTATGTAAGTGGGTGGGTGGGTAGGTAGGTATTACATCTAGGTAGGTAGGTAGGTGGGTGGGTGGGTAGTTGTTTAGGTAATTACGTGGTTAATACATAGGTAGGTTATAGGTGGGTAGATAAGCATGTAAGTAGGTAGGTAGATACATTTAGGTAGGTAAGTAGTATGTAGGTAGGTGGGCAGGTGGGTGGGTAAGTAGGTATTACATTTAAGTAGGTGGGTGGGTTGGTAGGTAGGGACTACATTTAGGTAGGTAGGTTGTAAGATTATAAATGGGAGGTAAGAGGTAGGTATGTACTAGGCATAAGATGTCCCATTTGACTAAAGAACATTGGTCATTTTGACTAACGATGTTTATTTTTTATGTTCAATTTAACTAGATTTGTCCCATTTGATTAAAACCCATTGACCATTTTGATTAAGGTTGTTTAACTTGACTAGATTTATTGGTCAAATAAGTCATTCTAATCAACTTTATTAGTCAAAAAATACATGTTTTGGGGTTTTTGTCAAAATGGACATGTCCATTAGTAAAAAAGGACGAATTAATCAACTTGAACCATTTGAAAAACCATGTTTTGTAGTAGTGGTTGGCACCATTGAACTAAATGATTTTTAAAAAAATGTATGATATGCCATAGATACATAATCCTTCGTTGTTTGCACCTTTCATGGCATGGAAAATTTTGCTCAAACATTTGGAAAGGCCACCCATGAATAATTACCATGAGTTTAGGTGTGCTGATGAGGTTGAAATTAAAGAATGATGATTATATTGGTTGCCCAATTATGTTTCCATTATTAAAAAGACAATGACTGCAAGTGGTATGTTGACAATTCCCAATAATAATTCAACTAGTAAAAGTGTGCTAACAACATAACTATTGAAAGTAATGGTATCAGTCCTTCCATTAATATATCAAACCTTTGGTAACATTCAACCTTATTATGGAATTTTTTTACAAGTTACGAAAATAATACCAAGGGGTTCGAATAAAAAAACTATAAAGTTTATAATAATTCCAACATAAGCCACATAAGAGCTTGTGGGAGGCAATTATGTGCAAATGAGATGATTGATTATGGTGAGATAAAAGGTTATTGAAACATGATTAATCTAGTTTTGGTATGGAATTATGGACATGAAGTTTTAGTACTACGTGAAGGATGTTATGTTATTCTAGCTCATAAACCCACATTAACAAGTGTTTTAATTGTTGGAATGCATTGAAATGAACATGGTGGAAAAATGTATCATGAATTTTGGGTTTAGTAAGGACAACTTGAAAAAAAATTCAACATTAGTGGTTCGATAATCACATGGCCAACCAAATAATGTCATGCCACCAAAAATCAAGGCTACTAATCAAAAATTAGGTGGTGCATCCTTGTCATATTTTGTTATGTAAGGGGAAGAAAAGAAGTGTTAGAATTGTGGTGGAATGCATTAGAAATGGGATTACTTTAATCCCTTTCACACCACCACCTTCAACCCTAACCAACCATGTTCCCATTACAATACACATGGACACGATGTAGATCCTTGTTTCACACTACATCCAAAATTACAACAAGGTCAATCACAAATTGTTAATGCTAATAAATATTATGGTTTTAGGAAAGGTTAGAAGGGGAAAAAGGTGATCAACAAGGGGTCAACCACCAAGTTAGCTCCAAGCTAGTCCAGGGTTCAATTATGACCAAAGCTCTCGACAATGATTCCAAGGCCAACCAAAGGAATTTTTTTGAAAATCAATATTATTTTAACATTTAATTATTACTAAACTTCAAGAACTTCTCACACATCCTGCCATTGATCGAATAGGGGTTATTCCCAATGTGGTGGTGGTGTGTAATGTAAACGATATATTCAAATTGAAAAGGGTTTTGGGTAGTTAATATCAACCCCAAAAGGTTCTATTAGACTATAATGTTTAGCCTTTAATATTGGGCTAAGTCATAATTGAAGATTTTGGATTGATAAATGACAACTTTGAACCCTACCCATACCAAATTGTCATGTCAATGGGCAATTTGGAAAAGGCTTAGGGATTAACCAAACATGAGTTTGCAATCCAAGTTAATCCCAAAAAACTAACAAATTATACCATAATGTGAGCACAAGTGGTCATGACATATTGGTACATCCTACGACATATTAGTTGGAAGAATGATGTTGTACACTCTAGGGGTCAATTTGGGTTTCTAAGGGAAAACTACATACTATTGATTAGGATGGCAAACATGACATAGCCATAAAGCTTTATTACTAATGAAGTTTTTTGGAAGGCAAACATGAAAATTCAATACACAAGTTCCACATTTTTTGCACACCACTTGCATTACTCTTTTTTAATACAACGTTCCTTTCTTCCATTCCTCCAAAAAACACCATACAAGCATGATGGGGTCCATCCCCAAATCCCCCCTTTGACAAGACCATATAAAGTCCACATTCCCCCCATCAAAAAGGTTCTTTTATCCTAATCCATTCACAAATCCCTCCTACTTGATTGGTAAACCAATACTAATCACCCATTTCTATGGGCTAACTAATTTAATGGCTTCATCCTTAAGATAAAATAATAGGGGATGGTAAGTAATGTAAGGATGTTCATAAGACTAGTTAGTCTAGGTGGATTTTCTACCCTTTAAATAACCTATTCCTATCATCAAATAGTAAAATTATCTTAAGTTTTTCTTTCATCATGATGATTCAAGTATTTGGGGGGATTTACAACTGAGTGATCAATGATGGTGTGCACATTTACACTTTGGCCTATTGGTCTTTTCACCTTGGAACTGAGGTCATGTCCAATCATGGTGGATTTTATATTAAATGCTTCCTATGTTGCTATTTAGCACATAGGAACCTTAGCCTAGATAGGGGGGTGGTTTAGGTATGATGCACTAATTAGGGGGTTTTTATGTTATTTTGTGTGATGTGTGAATAATGATAGGTGTAGGTGTCAATATGGTAATGCATGACAATTATAAAAAATGTTAGTTTAACTACTAGTCATAATTAGGTTAATGATAAGTTGGGTTAGTGTAGTCAATTGTTTCTTAACTTGGAATTAGTTCATGTTTGAACATGGTTTGAATTATTTAATGTTTAAGGATATAATCCCAAGTTGTGGGTTCTCAAATCATTTTTGGTGATTTGAAATTCCAAAACACATAGTGTTTTTTTACTTTACAATTTTGATATGCTATGCAAGTTTTCTTTTGACCATGGTTTTGTGTGTTGTCATTTTCCATTTTGTGTTTTGGGCTTGGAATCTTATTAATTTTAGGTGAATCATATTTTGGTTTAGGTATGATGTGCCAATTAAGGTGTTTTTATGTAATTTTGTGTGATGCAAGGACAAAAGTAGGTGTTAGCACTAATATGGTATTGCATAATAACCATTAAATCACATGTGCATCATGTAAAATTCATGCATTCATTCGAACATGGTCTTGGTGATGGGGCTCCCTATCATGAGTCAAAGGATGATCAAATTTGGTTTTGTTTGCCACAAAATCATGGACTTTATTGAGGTGTTGGGAGAAAAACCTTTTTGCTTATATTACTTGTTGGTGAAGGACCTAAGAGGAAGGGTCTCCTACTACTCTTGAAAGTAATTATAGTCATTGTCTAGGTAGGAACAATGAAGACATGTGTAGTAGCAACAGAGGTTCAAGAAAAAGGAAAGACATAAAATGTAGCAAAAGTGGAGGTGCCTAGGGAAAATGAATCTTGGCTAAGATTTGTTGTAGTCGATTTGTGATGAAGCAAAACCAACAATAATGGAAAAAGGGGAAAGTAAGGGAAAAAGGGGTTGGAGGGTGGTGAAAAGTAAGGAATTGGAAAAAATTGATAGTTGAGAGGAGATGAAGGAGGAATTAGGGAATAATGGCTTGGCAGACATGGAGGATTGTAGGGATCAAAACCACATGTAGCAACAAACAAAAAAGAAAAAAGTGATGGAGAAAATTTCAATTAGGGTTAGTTTTATTTTCTTTAACCTTCACCCAATGTTTTGGTTTTGGATAGGGTTTTTGTTTCATTTTGAACTTGTGTTCTAGTGGAATTTTTGGGATTTTAGTGAGATTGACCGTTGGACTACAACCTATGGGCATCAACCTATTAGAAAGAGCTTTGGACTTTTTGTAGGTTTTTTTTTCAAGGGTTTAAGTTTTTGTAAAAGATGAGAAAGTAGAGTGGCTTCTTAGGTGTGTGGGCCTAGAACTTGAAAATAATCTTCCCAATTGAAAAGTTTGTCCCCGAAAAAAAAAACCAACAACTAACAACTTTTTTTTATCAATGTTGTACATAGTTACTAAAGTGGATTGGGATATCTATGAAGAGGGTATTTAGTCCACCACAATTGTTTTTTAGGAAACTTCTGTGTGGCATTACTTATTTTAGGTCTTCCAAGATTAGGAATAAAGAATGAAACTTATAATGTTTTAACATTAAGATGTTTAGGTTGTGTTGAACCCAACATAGTAATGATTGTGCCATTCAAGCCTCTAGTAAAGTTAAGATTTGGCTTTAGCATAATGTCCTAGCTAAGGACCTTTAGGCAATTTCCTATATTTTTCCTTTCGATTTGTTTAATCTTTTGTGGTTGATTTTATAGATTTAGAATTGCCATATAGTAATAGGTAGTTTTTTTAATAAGTGGGGCCTATGCTCATATTAGGCCTCCTTCTTCATGGGCACTAAACGTCCCATGTCCCTTAGTCCATCATGTCCCATCAAATTTCGTCCTTCCCATTACCCATTTGTTTTATCATGTGCCAATATAAACCTAGTTCCCACCCCATCTCCCATGCAAACCACACACTTCCCATAATTACCCCTCCCATTTTAACAAACAGCACACCACCCATTAGTTCCCCTTATCGGCCCCCAACCCTACACTTTCCCAAACCCCCTGATCATGCACATGTTGGACCTTTTCCCCCTTCCATTCTACTAGCCCCTCCAACTGCACATGATTAGACCCCTTGACCAACCTTCATCTCCTCAACATGTTTGCAACCTCCACCTAAAGTCTCTTGCCCCACTTGTTGGTGCCAATTTAATAGTTGAGGGTTATCTTGTCATTAACATTCTTGTTAAGCACCCAATTCATCTAACCCCCATGACCATTTCGACTCAATACCTTCCCTTGTTTCCATCTCACTTACATTAGTTTGGACATAGGTTTCATCTTTGGATGTCATAGGGTCCTTTCATTTAGGCTTTCATTGTCCTTGATTATATAACTACATCCTTGCCATTCTATGATGTGATGTACAAGTGGCGTTTTCTTTTCCATTGGATAAGTTAACGTAAGACCCCTATGATGTGGCAAGTTGGCACTTGCTCCTCTTATTACCCCAACGGTGTTTCGCCTTGCCCCCTTGTGCTGGGGTAATGGGGCATAGGGAAACATAGATTTGATTCAAGCAATTTCTAGCATGAGATTGGGAAAACTTGCAAAAGGAGTTTTCTTTGTGAACCCAAGTTTTGGCGACAAGTTCAAATTCAATGCCTCTTCTTCAACATGATCCCCCAGCTCATAAACATTTTTTTTGCAGTCTAGTTATTGGATGTGCAAAGGAATATTCTAAAACAACTCGCACCTTGGCACCATTTTCCCCTACACCCACATCTTCTAACACCACCTCAGCTTTCACTGCACTACACATAAAATCAAATGGCTATTTCCTGCTTTTCCTAGAAGATCGCGAACCAAACCAAGACTTCAAATTTTCTTCCAATTGCTTCAAATTTGCATTCCAACGCATGCCCCATCTATCAGCAAATGGTCCTTCTAAAATGATTTTTGAACACCTTTGAGTTTTTTTTTACTTAGAAGATTTAACAAGTGGATTCCTTTCATTATTTCAACTTTGTTCTCATATTACTACAGGTCACATTCCATTTCAAATTGCACGTGTTTTCAGTGTAGCCCACTTTTTAGCCACCAAACCTTCAAATAGAGTTCATCCCATTATAGTGGGAGAAACACTGTATCGATTCACAAGTTGTGTTTTATGCCTTCAATTTCGTAATGCCTTCGCAACACATTTTTCCCCACACTAATTCAAAGTTGCAATTAAGGGCGGTTATGAAACAATAGTCCATGGCATCAAGTGCACCTTATACTTTCACCTTGACTGGGTTGTTTTTTAGCTAAATGTGGCAAATGCCTTCAATTCGATGTTAAGAAGGTTCATATTTCAAAAACTTTATGTAGCAGGTGGAGACATCATGCAACTCATCCCCTTTGTTCATGCATTTTATGCATTTGAATCTCCTCTGTTTTACAACCATCGTAATCATGAAGGTGATATCACAGTCATCCCCTCTGCCATGGGAACTCGTTAAGGTGATCCCTTGAGAAGGGCATTATTTGCATTAACCCACTTTGGGGCTTTGCGTTCTATAACCAATCATTTTTCTTTTTGTTTATTTCCATCCATTGCAAATGACACTCACATCATAAGTCCCCTTTCTATTATATCATTTACATATGAACATTTTCAGATTGAATTTTGTGTGACAGGTATTTTTATCCAACTTGATAAATATGTAACATGGTTAGCCTCTGGCCTACCATTTGACTTTAACACCCCATTAAAAGGAATTAAAATTTTGGGAGTTCCATTGGGCATTTCATCATTCACATCATCCTTCATAAAAAATGCCATGTCAAAGGATGTTCGACATGTCGATCTTTTCTCTAGAATGGGTGATGTTCAAGTAGCCTCTTGAATTCTAACTCATTATTTTATGTAACAACCTTCATATTTCTTATGATGTACACTTCCTTTTTCCACCTTCATAGAATCCCTCACTTCTTTTGACTCTTCCCTCCTTTAAGTGTTTGGGTGCCTCTTGGGTCTAAGATCCTTTGACAACCCAAAAGGACCTCTAGCTTGTAAACAAGTTTCTTTCCTAGTAACTTTGAATGGCATCAGGCTCATATCAACATCCACCATCACCCCAACAACCTATTTAAGGAGTTGGGCCCTTGTAGTTTCAATCATAATTGTTAAGTTTATGGTTAATTAACATCCTTTCCTTCTTGAAGCCTTAGCATGAGTTGGCAATAACACCTTCCCTTTCCAATAACACTTCAAAACAACATGTGATCTCCTACCACCCCTAGTTCGTGCATGTCTTCCTTCATTTGAACAACTCATTGGGCAACAAATGGTTCGACTTTAAGATTCCATCTTGAAGCATTTGCACCATCATACCTTTTCCAACATGCTTTCCGATAAGATATTTGAAGCCCATTGTGCCCAAATTTTATCATGTTTTGGCCTAAAGGTAGGTGTTTGGCTTATAGTTTGACCAATTTTCCTAGGCTTCCTACTAACTTCCATGGTCTTTTCCATAGCGTTTCAAATACAATTTGGATTGCCCCATCCTTCAATCCCAAGTATCCTGATGCGTGTGCACACATCCCATCGACCTTATGGGTATCCACCTCTTATGTTGTGTTCATGGCAACGATCACACATGAACTTATGATGTAATTCGTGACACCTTTGTTACTATTATGCAAGATGTTGGTTTCCATGTGGGGTGAGAACAATTACATGCGTTTCTTTCAAACATGTTCAACTTTTCCTATCAATGAATCAACATTGTGCTCACCAAAGATGGCATTCGCACTTTAGTCGACATTGTCATTGCCAACCAAAGACAAGTAGATTTACTTTTTTGATCTTGTGCCACCCAAGGATTTGTTGCTTCTAATGTGTTTCAAAGAATGAAACTATCACAAACGACACCTTGCCAATCAATTCTTCCCTTTAAGAATGGAAGTATTTGGATGTCTACATAAGTAGGCGGATGTGTTTTTACACAATTGTGCCAATGCCATTTGGAGTTTGATAGGAGCAGAGGGCCTTCTTCTTTTTGTCTTGGTTACTTTTTTTCAACAAAAAAATTCATATCACATTGCAAAAGCTACAAGCATCTTCCATCTTAAGTCGAACAATAGTCGTGAACCTAGTTACTTCCCAACTTCCACCCCTTCAGTACACATTTCCCATCTCCATGATTGATTTATTGTAAACATCTAATTCTTTATATGAAAAAATACGGCCAACCTACTACAAGTAATCAATTTTTGACATGGATAGGTTTTGACATCTAGTTTGAGCTAATTTGCATCTTGTAAATTCTCCTTTTTTTTTTCCTTATCCTTTTGTGCGTTTTCCTAATCTATGGTGTGTCTATCAATAAATTTTTACAAGGTTGCATCAACTTTGCAACATATGCAATGGAACATGTGTTGACTTTGCCATGTAAATTGAAATGAAAAAGAAAATGATTAGTTTACACTTGACTAATAGGATATACACAAACCCTAGACCTTAAACTCTATTTGCCCCCATTGTTTTTAGGTATTGCACAAATAAAAATATAAAAAAAGAGCCCAACTACTATGAAGTTGAGAGATTCAATCCAAATGCTCACATTTTGCTGCAAATTTTTTTCTCATAAATATGATATATATATATATTAATGATGTTTTACAAAAAGGTCTACTAAATGTATAAGCTAAAATAAAAAACTATATTACCATTTTCGCTTTGTACTGTGACACCCTAATCATCATTTACCTAAGTTGATTTGGACTCATTGATTTAGTGTGAAGGAACATTCAAATTCACAATGAAAGTACATAATGTTAACTGAGCTACATCATTGAAACTAGAATATTCAACTCCTAT
>Ga0116231_10000230_pt1 | contig 84481 bp, 60 predicted proteins | sample S1TSphgellanicum_2_FD_89695 | JGI IMG/M metagenome (GOLD analysis project Ga0116231, IMG submission 89695) | Host-associated microbial communities from peat moss isolated from Minnesota, USA - S1T2_Fd - Sphagnum magellanicum MG | ecosystem: Host-associated > Plants > Peat moss > Unclassified... | reverse complement strand
AGTTTGGTTACAAAAATTACTCTCAGATTTGGGACAGTCAGTGGATGCTCCTGTTGTCATCTATTGTGATAACATTAGTAGCATACTACTTGCTAACAACCCGGTCTATCATGCCAGGACAAAGCACATTGAGGTGCACTACCACTTTATAAGAGAAAAAGTTCTAGCAAAAGAAATTGACCTCATTCATGTCAGTACCGAAGATCAAGTTGCTGACATTTTCACAAAGGCTTTAAATATAGACAAGCTAAGGAAGTTTTGAAAAATGCTTGGTGTATTAGAAGTGGATTTGAGCTTGAGGGGGAGTGTTGAGAATTCAAGCTCAACTAGTTAGGTTTCATTAGTTACTGGGGTAGGAAAGTAACTAGGTTACTTTCACAAGGTTGAACTACTTTCGTTACTTATTTTAGTTTGGTTATTTGTGGTTTGATCTTGTAGTTAAATACCTTGGTGTTGATGGTTTGGTTCTTTTTTTTTCATTACACAAGTTTGTGTATGTCATGTGACAAGAACCTTGGAAAGTTCTTGATGTTGTGTTTTGTGTTATGAGCATTATGTTGTAGTTTCCTTTCAATAAAGATTTATGTTTGCACTTGAGTAGATCTCCTATTTGTTAACAACACACATATTCATGTTGAAGAATATTTTTATTTCTGCAACAAAATGCATTCCAAAACCACAAAACCCATAACAATCTTATTTAACAATTATCTAACAACATTGCAACCTAATTTACCTCTAGGACTTTGGCACAATTTAATAGTCTATGAACCTCATTCCAACTTTAAGATGGATAGTAAATGAATGGTTATCTAATCCCAGAATACATGGCATATTGAATGAATATGAATGTTTACATTGCACCCACAACCCTCGCCCGTTAAGGGACCCAAACATCATGGAAAAAAAATCCATGCAATTGCAAGCCGGGTAATCACTAATTATTACTTCATATTGTTTACGATTTTTTGGCGATCCTAAAAAGAGGTGGTAAATCCGACCATATCCTAGAGGAGGACTGTTTGGAGTTAATAGTGTTACTTCAAGAATTCATCCCACCTCCCACTTGTTTTCTTGGAAAATGGATAGTTTGAACATGTCGAGATGACGAATCTTCTTCCCATTGTTGATTTGGGCCAAGCGTCTAGATCCAATGGCTTATAGACATGGGCAAAAGTACCACCGTTAAAGAGATTCCAAAGGGCACATGCAAACAATTGGTTTATGGGTGCAGATCTATCGTCCCCAACCTAATTGATGAGGGGACATCTTGGCTTCTCTAAGAGTACGAAACCAACCTCCTCTAATGCTACCACCTCAATTTGAATGAGATATGTCCTTGCTTGCATAGGCCATAATGAAGGCAAGGTTGGGCTATCAAGTGCATATTTCATGCTTGTCCTTCCCATACAATGCATAAGGTCATCATGACAAACCAAAACTTATGTAGCTCAATTGATAAACCTTTGGTTGTAAACCAATAACCAACATAACACAAAGCAAAAATACCATGATCTATTTGCTTTGAAATGATTTTGGCTTTGCAATAGTGTTTAATGTCTTTTTGTAACATCGAACAATGAGTGTTTGACTTCAAGGGGAAATGTTTAATTCGTTGAATGTTGTCCCCACAAAGGCACTCAAGGACCTCTACACCATTGTGGGTGATAACACAAATAGGGCTGCTAGTCTTCCCCACATCCACAGCTGATAATTAGTTGATTAGAGCTATTGCATCGACCATGTTGAAATTCACCCGATCATGTTGGTGTTAGTATCTTTCTAACCTAGGTGGAGGGTCTATCTTATGTTTGGCTAATCCAAACATTTCTTCACCTTTGAAGTGTAGTAGTTTAGCAAAAAGACCAAAGCTTGAAGAGTATTTAGCAATTTCAAAAGCAATTTGGACTAGGTCCTTGACTAACTAGCCCTATGCAAGCACAATTCATTCTTTTTCAAATTGGTCCTAGATGCATCTCCTTGTAAAAAGGCATAAATACAATGAGGAATGCCTAAATGTTGCCACATAATTGTCAAATATTGTAGTAAAAAGGCAAGTACCCTTCTTGCCAAATTGTTGGAGCCAAATGTTATGGAATGTTTCAAATAAGTTACAAGTCAACATATTAGCTTCCTCGTCCAAAGAAAATTTCTACAAGCACATAAAAAGAATGAAATTCAAATTTAGGAAGGATAGATGGAAAATAAAAATTGAATATAGTACTCTGGAAGAACTTACATCCAACATGAAACCTCCCCATTGTTGCACATGAAAGTGCCAAAAGCCAAGCCAATTGTTGAGCTCATGAATGGTGCCCTTGCTAACAGTTCCCAACAAGTACCACCAAGACCGAATGGTAGCATATTGAAGGTCAACTTCCTCCAAGGACTTGGCTTTTAGTACTCATAACATAGGGCTTTGTGTTGATCATGGAATTTGAATGTAATTAATTATTTGGTGTGTATGTCAAGAGTCTAAGTTCAATGGAAAAAACATATTCACTTTTTGTCAACCATCTTGATTGCATGATCTTTAGTCCCATAAACAATTTGTACATCATTCCAATTTGCTTGCGCACTATCCACCGTGAACGCCTCGAAAACAAGCATACCCAACCTTTTCTTTTCAACAATTGTGTTCTATAGAATGCATTGAGCTTATGTGTCCTTGAATTGCATGTCATAGCTTGCAATTATCATGACCTTACAATAGACTATGTTATAAACATGACAAGCCATGGTCATCCATGCTTGAACACACTTTACATGATTGAACATCACCCATGCATTTTGCATATCATCACTTGGTTGTATTTGTCAGACCAAAACAAATTTAAACACAATTCCATCGATGAAAATCTTGAACAAATAAACCTTTTGCCCAACTTGTTGACTAAGAAAACAATTGTTTTGAATATAATTGTAACTAGATAGTGCCTTCAACTTAAGGATACAATCAATGGAGCCCGAGTTACCACGACAATGCTTCAATGAAACAATCAGAGTGCATATTCCAAGGGAGCACAAAGGAGAGAATTTAAACAACGTTTGATCTAGTTTTTCACCTTTGAAAAACTCCACAACCCCTTCTCCATCTTCATTGAACAAGTAACAAGAAAGAAATATCTTATTCGTAGACAAAACAATAGCCGAAGTAATAGCAGTTGACACGCGACAAACCTCATTTACAATCATGTTCTTCATATCCTGGAAAGATTTTCTGCATTTGCCATTTGCAATTAGATGGGCATGTGTGCCCAAGTGGATCACGACTCTTGAAAATTTTGGAAACTTGTGATCAACATAATACATTTTGTAACTGCAAGTTTGTAAACAAGTGGGCAAAGCATTGTAGAACTTATGATTAATGGTACAGATTAGGGATTTCAAGAAACATTGCCTAAATATCGGAAGCTTCAAACTATTGTCAAGGGTAAATACACGGTACAGTGGTTCAATATCGATAAAAATTACACCCCTTATAAGTCCATACAAGGTTTTTTAAATGATTCAAATGGACATGGTTGTTATTTTTAAAAATATTATTCTAATATTTGAATAATACATGTTTAATCACCTATAAACCTTCCCAAATCTATGTGAAAACTTGTATTTAATGTAATTGATGTCATTTTTTAATTTGGAAATCCTAAAAAGAAAACCCACAAAGTCCAATGAATAATGCCCCATGTAAAGTTTTCAAAAAAATGCTTTTGGGACAAAGAAATTGAAAAATAAACAAAAAATTTCAACTCATATGGACTTATGAAAATATGGTCAAAATTGAACCATTCAAAAGTCCCTAACTATTAAACGATTAAAGGTTTTCAAAGAAAAGATTCCTCATATGAATTTATCATTTTGTATTACATTATATATTAAGTTTTGATAGCAAATTTGGAATGTGAATCAATATAATTTTTTTCATTTTGTAATGTTCTAGTTAAACAACCAATTCATATTTTTGGACTTCTAAAGTCCATTATTACTAACAAATAAATTTTTAATTAATAAATAACCACATAGTATTCTTCATGACAAAATTGATAGTTTAAATCCAAGTCCCAATTAATAGATATAAGGATAAATTAATCACCATATGCATTTGATTAAAGGGTACCCATAGAAAAAACATTATTTCATCACAAAAGTGAACCACTGTATCTTGCATCTACCTGCCACTCTAATAAACTTTATTGTGCACAAAAGACTGTTAAATAAATGACAAGAATCATTGTGACAACACAAATGTCCAAGTCATTTCGTCGTTATGAACCCCAATCCAAATAAATTCTTGATGTTATTAGTTTGCAACTTGCACCAAGCATGACCATTGTATTTTTTGTCCATACCTTACAATTGTTCGGAATGTGTTAATGGATGATGAACAAGAGGAAGCTTTAATAATATGTCACCATTGGATTTTATGGGAAGACAATTCACAAACTCAATTGTGATGGCCCCATAGTCAAAGGACTTCAATTTAGAATAAGCATGCGGAATCAGAGACATTGCCTTTAGCGTATCAACAATGTTGGAAAAAACAACTACTTATGACATTTCCATCCACAAAGGGAATTCATAGAAACAAGGACAACAACATTAGGAAGGAAAGGGTCATTTTCGTCAAAAGAATCACAAAGGTCGATAAATGATGATTTCATAATCAAGACAAAAAACTTCGAATCGTGAAAAATCGCATGGGCTCTTCCTTCATTAAGATGCCTATAACAATGTTGGCCATTGATGTAATTGCCCGATAATAAAACAATATTCTGAGAATTATTAAGCACATTCTTGCTAACAATTTGATGCCTACTGTTGGTGATAGTCTAAAACATCCCTCTAGGGTTCACATTCAAAACCTAGTAAATATAACTTTAAATAACACTGTCTTCCCCATAAGAAACATCTTTAGAAACATGAACAAATCTTTGACATAAAATAAACATTGCATAGAGGGGTGAAAGCACTTTAAGGGCAAATCATTTTTATTCAAAAAAGGTTATGTATAACAAGTATTATAGTACATAGTAAGTTAAAATCTTGATGACATCCTTTGATTATCCTAAACACAAGTAAAAACCTTTAAAATTTATACAACAACATTTTTGAACTCAAAGTTCATTTTGGTTCAAAATCAATTTTGATCCAATAGTTAAATGAGGAGGATTGGATAAAATAATGTACATAAAGTATATAACTTATAGTTTTTTAACAACCATATATAGGGTCTCATGTTTGTGATTTGTGAAACATTACCAAACAAAAGAATTTTTTCAGAAAAATACAATGCCCATCTATGAATTTCCTCCTCTTTGATAAGGTAGTGGTTTTTTCCTTAAAATAAAATATTATACATTCATTATTAAACAAATGTAAAAAAACACGTTTTTGAATGGAAATTCATCCAATAATTTTTAATTTTTAATTTTTCCTATATTTAATTGATGTATATCAATATCATACATGATAAAAAAATACACCCAAGAATTCCATCCATAACCTTAGTTTTGAAATATATATTCAAAATTTCAAACTTTGTGATGAGTATTATTTTATCATGAATATATTCCATACACTCTAATTTTTCAATGTTTGTTGAATTTTTCAAAATAATTGATTAGATGGAGTCTAAAGCTAATCAAATATACTTAGAACAAGTAAAAATAGTTCAAGATGTGATGTCCATACATTACCCAAAAAAAAATTGCAAAAATATTATATGTCTAACTACAATTTTAGGGGGGTTTAATGTGCTTTCAACTAAAGCACATTTTTAGTCACTTGTACAACTCCATAATCAGAAACTAAGATGGTAAGATCTGGCTTTCCTATAACATGGAATTCAGCCATGGAAAGTAAAATAAAAGTTAATCAATAAGATAAATCTCACATCAGTTTTAGAATTAGATAGTAGAAAACACCACTACATTAAGAACTAAATTTGAGGGTAAGATGAACAACTTGAACTCAAAATTCAACACAAAAGACAAAAGTACAGAATCGTACAGATAGTAAAATGTAAGGATGAGTAACAATCTCCAATCAAAAACAACAATGTGAATGGAATAAAGAGACCTAAATTGGGAAAATGCATATATTTTTCCCCTTACATAAATTTGAACAATATAGTTGACAATGCAACAACGATAATAGAACTAGCAGCAAAAAGAGAAATGAAAGATACCAATATAGATCATTAAATAAGATGGACAACAAACTTAACATTGCAAAAAGGGAAAAATTGAAAAATTACATAAATATGTAAGGAAAACAATGAACCTAGCAACAATAGTGAAATTATAACATTGGGGGTGATGTAAATTTAAGTGAGGACCTATTTCTTGGAGTAATACACCATCATAGTTCAATCCATCCCTTGATAATCCCAATAACTGAACCACAATCATAGATACATGTTGGGAAATGTGATGGACATGGTAATAAGAACAATCTAAAGAAAAGAAATTATGGAATCCTTGTTTAGAAGAACTCAATACATTAAGCCCAATTCAACAAGAAAACATATGGTGGTATGTGTCAATAATTAATGGATCCAGGTCTCTGAACAAGTTCCAATTATTAAACCTTTTGATACATACCAAATTGTGGCCACTATAGACCATTGTTCCAGGCTAGAACCATAATCTAATGGAATCGTGTAATCACATCGGTGAAAGCATAAGAATGGTCCCAAGGTATTTAAACTCAATCTAGGACAAAGTTGAATCAAATTATTAAAGAGCATAATTAGCATGAGCTAGGTGGGCAACCAGATGGGTCGAAAAAAAAATTACAAAAAAAATTAGAGGCATGAATAACCAAAATTTAAGCTAGATTACAACGCAATTCATTTTGTTTTGTTTTTTAATCATTTCCCGTTATTTGGGGGTGCATGGGTGAGCTACGCACCATCACATAATAAAGGATAAAGGTCAACAATACCATAGATTAGAAATCTTGAAAATTACTACAATATGAAATGCCACAGATATAAAATGTTAGTGTCATTTGGGAGCAAAAAGTTGTGTGATTAAAAGTCAACAAAGAACGAAAAGGATAATTACAAAAAGGAATGAATAATACACTTGCAATAAAACTAGAGGATATCCAACAATTAGTAGAATAACAAAAAAACGACAGAAAGATTCGACACTAGTTAGAGAAGAGAACATCATAAAAGCTATGGATATTAATTAGCAAGAAATCTTGATTTGGAAAATATGAAGAATTTGACAATGTGGAACCATAACATTAACCAACAATGGAACAATCTAACTAGTCCTTTTAGATTGTCATATCAAATCAAGCAAACAACAAAATTTTGCGTAGGTGATTAATGTCTGGTGGCATGGGGTTTGCAAGCTCGTCAACATTCAGCATGTTTAATGATATAATAACACTACCAATTCATTCTAACAAGTATGAATTGTTAGGTTGAACATGCAATTATTCTTCATGGAACAATTGACCATGAACAATCAAGACTTCACAAATACTTAAGAATATTTTCACAAATTTCTAATGATTACTGTCAACATTAAACCAAAGAGGTGAAGGTTTGCATATAAATTCTTTACACATTGTAAAAAAAATTGTTAGGTCAATATTTAATCTAACATTTGATCATTTGTATAGTGTAGTTTGACAAACTGTAATTGTTCACAGTTGTTATCTTAAGGAGTTAGATGGAAGTTTAGTTTATTGATTCTAGGAATTTCATGTTTATTGTCCAAAGCATTCATAACCACCATGTTTGTCATGTAATTGAATGGCAGTAGAATAACATTGAATGGTCATAATTGCAACAAGGGACATGTTTTGATGTAACTAAGGATGTTAGCAAATTGTCATTAGTTTTACTTAATCCATTTAATGATTGACATCAAACCCAATAGACACATCGAATAATGAACAAGCCTGACACATAGAAAACCAATTTGAATCAATAATCATTAGGTATAGTTTCCTTGAATGGTCACGGGTATAATAAAGAAGTAGGAAAACCTAAAAAATGTTGGCATCTTTTAGAGAAAAAAATATAAAAACCACAAAGTGGAAGGTTAGCAAACTTCCAACCATAGCCCAACACATGAGTAGAAGAATGCATAGTAACAATTGGACTCATATCAAGGCAAGATAATGACACTTAACAATCATGCTGAAAAAAATAAGGAGATGCACCTTGCGAGTTCCTAGACAAGAAGTGCTATGTCTTTTCTTAGAGTGGAACAAATATGTGATGTGTTGTATTTTAGGACCTCTCATGACTTTTCGTACATTTTTTGTGCAACTGTGAAGGAAATAAAAACATTGGTAAGATGAAAGGAGTTTGATTTCTCTCAAGGGAAGGAGGAATCTTTTGAAGTAAGATTTTTTTTACACTATAGCATAAATGCATTACACTGTAAATGAAATTATATTAACTGAAAAGATTTCACAAGTTTTAAGTAATGGATTTCTGTCATCAAAAAAGGAGGTAGAGGCGGGACTATGGCGAAGACTCAAAGGATGACAATAACAACACACAAGCATAAGCCTTCATCCTTCGGTATGTCTAAATGTAATTAGGTTTTAAAATAACCCTTATGGTTGACAAAAAATGTGTTCACAATTTAGGGTTTTAAGTTTTTTCAGATATTAGGCTAGCAATGTTTATACATTGGTTTAAGATTGCATTTGTCAAGGTTGGATAATTCCAAGCAACTCAGTCCTTGCAAAGCTCAACTAAATCAATTCAAATTTCAACTGAAATATTTTTCCATTGTTCAATTGAGGTCTTAGTTACTTTCTTAGTTTCCTACACATTTTAGTATTGATTTAAATGCTCAATCATAACTAAAAACGTTTTAAAATTCCTGATTTGATAAAAAACCATCAATTGAATGTTTGGTAATCTCAATTTATTTCTTATTTTTGAGTTCCATAAAATATCACTTTTAAAAAGAAATTGTTTACCTTTTTTTAAGGTTTCACAAACTAGAGAGGTAAGGCTTAAGTCCATACTTCTATATAAATGTTCATTCCTAAAAAAGGCTTTCTTGTTGATTTCTTTGTGCAAGAAGAGGGAGAAGGCTCGAAGAACCCAAGAGATCTCAACACACTTCAAGAGGAAACCAACAAGTTCCAAGTAAAAACATCAAATTTGAATTTGATTTTTTTTCCGAGTTTTGATGTGTAGAAAAATTAAAGTTCAAGCATGGACTCAAGCTCAATAAAAGTTGAGTTTGAACCCAAAATTGAGCTTAGATTTCATAATGATGGCAAAATCTGATAAAAAAAAGGAACTGAACTTGGGTTTTGTTCCAAATTTGTAACATTCTAAATTTCTTGGCAGAGTTTTCAAGTGCTAGCATATGTATACTCTTTGTCCTTTGATAGGACTATACAAGTCATTCAGAACCAGACAAAGTTTAATAGCTTTGAATTCCTTAACAAACATAAGATGGTGTTGAGGAACAAAGTCTAGATGGTTATTCCCTTATGCCAAATGATATTGATGTCGATTATTGATCTTGCTTTCAAAATTGACATCCTTAAGATGGAGCAGGAATCCCATAGTAGTTATCGGAAAGGGTTTCACCTCTCAATTAGAAGGGGTAGGAGGAATTCCAAGAACAACACATACCTTCTTGGAATTGGTTGGAGAATGATAGATCTAAGACTACCTTGATTGCTGATCCTAGTTTTAAGTCTCTTTCTAAGCACATGTTTTTTTGTCTTGGATGGTAATCATAGGTCTTGTAGGCTTGGCTACCCTATATTATCATTTGTATGATGATGAGCCCTCCTAACACATCTTTATTAATTCCATGTCTTTGATACTTCTCATGGGCTTATTGAGCTCATCATTGCCATGATGAAACTCAACAAGTATGTTTTTAACCCTTCTCTTATTTCTTACATCAAGTTAGATTCAAAGGATTTTGTTCTCATTGTTTTTAGTATTTCTACAGGTTGATGGAGCTGGACCATGTGAAACTCCACCTTGTACATGAATTTTTCATAATCCAATCAATTGGGATTATCCCTTTGGAGCAATTCAAGGAGGTGTTACCAACAGAAGTTTACAAGAAATGCCATCCAAGTCCCGTAGAACATGGCATTCCTTGATTTCAATAGTTTTTTTTGAATATATGTATAAAGTATGAAATAATTCAGACTCCATTAAAGATTTTTCTTTACCTTTGTATTCAACTTGTTCATGTTTGCTTTTCTTTGTTCTTGCAACAAGAGATTTTTGTAGTTGGGGATGTTGTGATCAAATAATATTATGAAAAATTTGCTAACACTTGATACCATTCACCACTAAAGCTCTAGGATTGAATGGAAAAAGCCATGGAGCAGGTTAGAAAGGATCACTACTTGACCTTTTGCAAGCACTTACCAACATGTGATCCTTTTATAGGTCCAAATTTCTTGAGGGAGATACATGTTCATTATGACATGAACTTGAAGCCAAAGATGTTGATAGAAAAGTTAAAAATGCTTGCCTACTTTTGTGTCTTAGCTGAACAAAAGTCATCCTAGCTCGAAATGCAGAATGAGTTTGTTATTTTGAGGGAGGCTAAAAAATTCCCCAAGTGTAGTTTTTTTTACTCCCAATTTGAAAAGTGGTTGCACAAGGCTTCTGACATCAGGTACTCTATTTCTATATGCTATTTTTATCTTTTTCATTTTTTCTACAAGACTCTTCTTTTTATTGCGCTTTTGTTCTTATAACTTGAGATTAAGGTGCTTAAGTAATTCGATCCAACAGTTTTCGAGCTTTTTTTTTGGTTGTGAAAGAGGTCCCATATATGGTTTTTCTTTCCTCATATATACAGTAGTGGAGGTTGGCGGTATGGGAGATTTGTTTTTTTTTTAAAGTTCAAGCCTAAGGATGGGATCCGAAGAAACAAATATTGGGAGTAGTAATCTAAAAGTAAGGAGGTTATTAAATGAATGTTGTACATGTATTCCAACCTATTTGGTTTTCCATTCAATCATAAAACTTCATTATGTCTTCAATTTGCGACAAATTGTTTTTTGAATGTGTGTTAATGCACATACATTTTTCTAGATCACCACAAAGCTTCCCTTACTATTGGCGCTGAAGGTAGGAGAGTTGGTAGCCATGCTTGTAGATTTCATTGTGAAGGCACTATTCATTCTCTTGTGGGTATTTTTATAATCTATTGTTATTCCATGGTGCCATTGATGAGCTCCCCAATCTCCCAGAGGTTTGGCGTGACCACAAGGCTAATGACATTATGTTCCAAAGGACTTGCTTAAGGATTGGCCTACTTCCCATTTCCTTCAGTGCGGTTAGTACCTTGATGTCCAAAAGACAACACCACCTTGGACATTTCATTGAGGGAGAACATCAAGCTATCTTTCATGACTCGACTCTTGTAAGCTTTGCAGGAACATAGGTTGAGGCTGGGAGGCAGAAAAATGCTTCCAAGGGAAAGGGAAAATTGAAGGAAAAAATGACCAAACCTCCCTCCTCTAATGTAGACGAAAACACCTTTGTTGAGGTTCCTTTGAACCAAATTGCAGGTATGCAGACAACAAGGATACGAGGAGAAATAGAAGGGCTACTACCCCACCAATTCTTCCCGCCCCTCCTCCTGGTGGAGTTTAGAGCACTCAACATGGAACATTCTAGTTTTTTCAATCTCACCCAAGTTCGATTGTTCTTACCTCCAATAGGCCTCATGGCTTTCACCACATGGTCCTCCCACTCTCATGGCCTTCCATTATGGCAACCAAGATCTCATCCTGAACTTGGCCCCTAGGGTATGAGACAATCTCCAAGTTCATTCACAAGGTACGCTTACATTACATTCATTTTCACTTTACAACATAGTTCAAGTAGCTTGTCTTGGATGCACCAACTTTTTTCCTCTTTTTGTGCAAATGAATCATGGTGGCAAGGTTTAGCCTATCATTGCTAACGTTCTTGGAAACCTCCATGTTCCTTTCATATCAAAGAACCTTTTTTGTGTTCATGTTTGGAATTGGAAGGTTGGTGAATACAATGTTGTAGTCTTTGATTTTGTTTAGAAGTTTTTAACCTCTGATGGGGTTGTCTTATTATTTCACCTAAATAACCTCAGAATTTTAAAGGAAGTCAAGTTTTATTTGGAGAGCCATGGCTTCCAAATTCAGATGAGGTGGGTTGTGGTGAATTCATTACCACTCACGAGCAGTGAGGACCCATCTCACAAGGTTCCATCATAATCCCTTAAACTTTCATTGAATTTTTTTTTTAATCTTTCAACTAAAATCTATCTTTTAATTTTGCAAACTCTCTTCAACCGTGCAACTCTTCTTGTTAAGGTCCTCGATGGGAGCTCCTTGAGTAATGGGAGATTCATCTTCTCTTCACCATCCAACAAGTTTGTGAACAATTTTATTGATGTTCAAAATGAGTATGTGTTGTATGATTGGATAGATAGAACCTCTATGTCTATATCCAAGGTTGGCAGGCCCTTCAAGGCCATAAAAGAAATGCATCTTGCTAATGTTTAGGCCTTGATCGATGTTTGCTCCAAGATTAGATCCCTTATTGTGGATTTATTTACATCCATAAGTATGTGCCCTTCCTTAAGAAATTCATTTATAATCTTTGCATCAAATATTGTGTCTAACCATCTTTCACCTTACATGTAACACTATCAAGGCCTACCAAATCCTTGGGCACCACATCCTTGTTTTGGAGTCAAATATGAAGGTTTTCACGAAGGTGTTGGAGCCTTTCATTAAAGTAGCCATGCCAGAGCTTAATGCCAAGCATGTTCACAACTTCAATATTAATTCTCCTATCGAGAAACACTCAAGGAGGTTGCTTGATTGTGAGTAAGTTGTCCACTTGCATCAATATTATGCATTCCTTTAATTATTTTTGCTTTATGCTTCACACTGTCATTACAAAAAATCTCAACTTTTTTGGTTGAGAATTTTGGTCAGAAAAACCCCCCATATGGTTTTTTGCCCCCATGTCCAACTTGACCAAAGTGCCATTTTGGACAAGTTGATTTGGACTCGACCATTTTGATTGGGTCTTTTTGGTTGGTCTTTTTTACTAGGTTTTTAAAATTGAACCACCATGACAATAATATAATTTGGACAACAACCAAAAAATATATTATTTAGATTATTTTACTTAAAATTAACATGAAAATATTAATTAATTACCCTACTTACCCTACCCTAACCTATGTCCTACCTATCTACCTAATTAATAAACTTAATAATTAATGTAAGAAATAATTTATTTATTTACCTACCAACCTTATATCCTAGGCTTAGGCTAGACCAAGCCACTTAGGCTAGGCCAAGTAGTCTAGGCTAGGTGGTTTAATAAGCTTTGCAACTTAGGCTATCTAATTAGGTCACCTAAGTAGCCAAGGTAACCTAGGTTGTAAGTGTGGAGATTTGAACTCCTCACCTCCACATTGACAAATCAAGCTTTTAACCATCGCACCATCACCCCATAAGGTGATTTATTTGGGACAACATATTGTAATGAACATGATTTTGGACTAACATATTGTAATCAACTTCCATGAATTTTTTTTCAACATATTACATTAAATGAACTTGAATTTTTTTACACTACTTACATAAATAAACAAGTTATAAATAGGTTATAGGTAGGTACCTATTAATAAATGCATGTACAATCTATTAAGCCTTATAGATACCTATTAAATCTATGTTTATACCTACCTATGCCTATGCTATTTAGTAGGTTATGTAGGTACCTACTAACCTATAATTAATAGATTTAGCCTAGGCATACTAGGTAGGTAACCTAGCTTATTAAGTAGGTCTGGGGCTAAGCTACCTACCTAGTAGCCTAGGTGGCTTAGCCTAGGTTAATTACATACCTACCTAGTAGGCCTAAGTGGCCTAGGTAGCCTAGGTTTATCTATGTACCTAAATAGTAGGCTTAGGTTAGGCTAACCTAAACTAACTAAGTTATGTACCTATCTAATAGGTTACCTAAGCTACATACCTACCTAGTAGGCCTAGTTAACCTAACTTAGGCTACCTAAGTTAGGCTACGTACCTACCTAATAGGCCTAGGTAACCTAGGTTAGGCTACATACTTACCTAATAGGCCTAGGTTAACCTAAGTTAGGCTACTTAAGTTAGGTTATGTACCTATTTAGTAGGCCTAGGTTAGGCTACCTACCATGTAAGCCTAGATGACTTAAGCTAAGCTACAAACATACCTAATAGGTTTAAGTGGCCTAGGTTAAACTACTTACCTTGTAGGCCTAAGTGGCCTACGTTATGTATGTAGGTACCAAATAGATTTTGATAGCCTAGGTTAAGCTACTTTATACCTAGTAGGCCTAGGTGGCCTAAACTAATTACCTAGTTAGTAGGATAGGCTACCTACCTACTAGGTCTAGGTGGCCTATGTTATTTACCTAATAGGCCTAGGCTACATACCTATAATAGGCCTAGGCTAATAGGCTACTTACATGGCTAATAGCTATATTTACATTATTTAATTATAGGCTACTTAGTAGTCCTAGGCTATGTCCTAGGTAACCTACTAATAGGTTTGGCTAGGTTACCTAGCTAGGCTACTAATTAGGTTATTACTTAACAAATAACCTATTAGCCTATTGATTGTGCTAAACTAGATAGGTAGTCTAGGCCTAACCTAACCTATTAATTATGTTAGGTTAGGTAAGTAACCTAGGGTTAACAAGTAGGCTAAATCATCAAATGAGTATGGTTCATTTGATTAAATGTCAAATCATAATGGTCAATTTGACTAAGGGTCAAATCATGATGGTTAATTTGATTAAACCCTATCCATTCAATATGGCGAATATGATTAAACCATGCCATTTTGATGGACATTTGTCCATTTTGACCAGATTTTTGGCTTGACACTTGGTCACAAATGTCATTTTAATTAAATGTACTTGTCAAATGTAACATGTGTTTTTCATGCCCCAAACCTTTTATCAAAATGGACATACCCTTGGGTCAATGTGGACACTTCGATCAAGTTAGCCTTTTGAAAAATCACATTTTTTTGTAATGTGTCCTCTCTCTTTATTTGCAAAGTGTCATTTCCATGGAGGAACTTCCTTTTATTCAAGGAGGATGAGATGTTTTGGGATCCTTCCATTACTTTTTTACTACCATCATATGTCAAGGCTCAAGCTCGAACTTTGGCGTCTTTAACTTCACCTCCTTCATGGATAGTTTCTCAAGGTTATGATCCAAGAATTAGAAATTACATTGATGATGAAACATTAAAAGATGATTGGTTTTTGAGCTCGGTAGTGGATCACTAGGTTTATGGATCTGTTGGGTGGTCCTAAGGTTGGGTGGAGAGCTCTATTGATATTTTTATGTTTCGTGCCAAACTTTCCTTTTATTTTAGTTTTCACACAAAACTCCTTTTAATTCATCTTCCTAGAACTCCTATAGTATACATGTCGAAGCTTGTACATACCATAATGTTAGAGTAACCATTGTCAAACAAAAGTGACAATATAATGTTATCTATTGGAATCCCAACTTTAATTTAAAACCTAGTTCTAGGATCATTTGTATATTCTACCGATGCAATTCCATGTTCTTTGGGTGTTCTTTGTTTCTGTATTGGTTTTCACATTAAATAATTTGGGTTGTAAAAATAACCTCCACCTTATATTGATTGAACCACACATCAAGGAAAAATATCAAAAATTTCATAAATTGTCCCCACATAAAACACTTACTTTTTTGAGAGAAAATTTAAACCTATTGTTTCTCTAAAAGATAATTTAATATATCATTGCTTTAAAAATGATTTTCAAATGTTGAATGATTCTTGAAAATGTTTAAGCAAACCATCCTTTACATTTGTAAAATTCTACAAAAGAATTAGGATTTTTGCAATTGGAAAACCATATTAGCTTGTACACATTATATGGATGCCAAATTGATATTATATGTTTTCCTTGTTTTTTTCAACATTGCATTTTTAAAAAATATTTATATCTAAAATTCCAATGTACATTTTTTTGGAAACATATTTCAAATTAAAAAATTGGAAATTTTCATAAATAGCTTATGTTGATGTTGTTCATATCAAAACGGTTATGTTGGTATTAGATCAAACCTTTCAATTTTATTAGTTTAGCAACTTGACACACAAATGTATATAATTATTTATATTTTCAATATTTTAAACAATTGTTATGCCTTGCAGTGGGGAATTATACCTAACAATACTTAAACAATGCCTAAATAGTACACAACAATACATAACAATTTCCAATTGAATTTATGGCTACTAAATAACAAATTCCAATTTTTAATATTGAATAACCAAATCAAAAGATGAATTTTCATTTTTATATATTTATTATAGGTGAAATCAATCTTGTGTGGAATGTGTTTTCCAATTATGAATATAATTTTTAGTATATTTGAAGCCAATTCCCAATTGTTGTGTTTTTAAATGGCCATAAATATTTCATCTGTCCTTCTATATCCTACATTGCATTTGTGTTTAACATATCTATGTTGAATTAGGTGCCGATTGTTATATCTAAAGTATTTTTCATATTGTGAATAGAATTTCTATCCTTGTTCAATCTAAATACAAATTTCCAAGATTATAGTCAGCAAAAAATAATTCAATTTCTAGTTGGATTTGTTAGTTTATTTGATGGTTTTGCAAATGACATTCCTATGGTTCTCATTTGGATGTAGTTGTTCAAGCAAATCAAGATTTTCATTTGTTAACTCTTAAAAGAAAATTTAATGATCCAATTGATCATAGATCTTAAAATGCATTATTCTTCAAGTGGCCAGATTAATCAACTAAACACACATAGACAAATACACATCATGCACCGGCTCAACTCTTCCATTTCAATAATGTTGGTTCATTTCATGGTTTTGTAAATGACATTCCTATAATTTTTTATTATTTTATCATGGTTCTAAAATGTCATTGATATCAATGACCTTGTTTATGGTAGTATTATGGGGAGCCTATGACACTCAAACCTAGTTCGTTGTCCATTCCCTTGGATGATTCTACTGCAGCTTTCGACCTTTTGCGTCATCATCGTTCCAAGATCCTTACATTCTAGGTGGAATCTAAAGGCTAGTTTTCAACAGTGGCACCATTACATCTATCTCTTTCCAATAAACAAATGTTGGTGATTCATATTTATTTTCCTCCATGTCATTTTGGTTTTTTGGCCCCTTGTTAATTGTGATTTCAAGGGAATACTTAATTGGGACACAAATCTCAATAGATAATCAAATTGTTTCAAGAGTCAAGTTTTTTAGTTTCGATTTGTCAAGTGTGTTGGTGATAAATTCTCTTTCGGAGGTTGTAATAAGCTAGTAAAAAGTCCTTGTCAAACATATAAATCATTGTTACATAGATTTTATAGTCCTGTAAATGGTTCCTTGCTACCCAATATCCAACTTGTATTTGGTATTATACATCGATGGACTTCATTTCTTTCTTCCCAACAACAAGGTACAAGTTTAAGTCTTGAGGAGTTTGACAAGCCATGTTTGTTGTCTTTTTCAAAATGGAAAAAAGCAATTGAAAGCAGAAAATTTGTATTAAAAACTTATAACATCCTAAAAGAACAAATTATTATTAATGTGTGCACAAAAATTCATGGATTAAATATCCACATCTCAAATAATTAGAACGTGGTTTACGTTGGATTATAATAATCTCTTAATATGTGTAACAACGACCACATACTTGGATTTTATGACAACAATTAGATTTAATATGGAAAATGTTATTGTTAAGTTCTAGATAAATATTCATAACAATGTACTCATACTAATACAAATGTGGGGTGTAGTTTACTAGCCTAAATCACTATGGGACTTTAAAAGTGAAACAAATTCACTACATTTTAATGATTTCACCTTGGTTAAAATTAATTCATTATAATATCACTATGTCGCAACCCTAGCCTTGGGCTCGCGACCAAGGCAAGGGCTTGCGAGGGTGCGGGCCAAAAATGAGTTCGGGAATCACATTTTATGCTCCCGAGAGTGCAAGAAAGTGTGAGGGAATGAACCTCCACACTCCCAAATGAGCTCCGACTTTGAAAGTTGGAGTCCCGATGGAGTCCCAAATCTTTAGAGGGCAATTTTAGAGGTCAAAACTCATTGGATTGAGAAGTTACTTATATAATTGGAAAGCTCTTGGAACGTAGATGTGTAAGATGGGCTTGCATGACCCATTTGGGTAATTAAAACACAAGTTATGGCCGAAAGAAGGGCCGGGAGTCAAATTGTCAACCCTAAACCCTAAACCCTAAAGTGTCAATTTGACTCCCAACCATTAAAAGTCAGGAATTGCCTTGATTTACTTGCGTGTAAGTGGCATGTCACATATTGTTGGAAAGTTTTTGACGAGCGCTATAACTTTGCTTAAGACCTCACTTTGATAGAAGGTTTGCACACAAAGTTATGGGCTTCCAAAGTCACGGGAGTCCCAATTTTGGGAATTTTGGGATTCCCATTTGGGAGTCTTAGGACAAAATGACATTTGGGTGCTGGTCCCGTGGTTGGGCACAAAGTATACTATAAGGGGGAAGGTGGTGGCTTTCCCCAAATTCGGGCCGTGGTGAGTCTTGTGAGTCCGTATTTGTTCGTGGCTTGCCTTTACACCAAAAATGCTCTAACTATGCAATAATCAACTTGTTTTTTGGTTTGTGCACCTCCATGTTTGTAATTGAATTGCTTGTCACTCTTCCTAGTCTTCATCTCGGAGCTCTAGCACGCCCCTCTACCCCTAAAGTGTTATAAGTGAGGGAGCGTGCCCAACTTTTTATCCTTCCGTTGTTTTCACATTTAGACTTGCAATTGAGTTTACCAAGGAGTGTGGGGGTGGGTCACACTATGTAAACATCGTGCTACACTATTAGTTGACATAATTCATTATTATAAATTATTGTGATAAATAAATGTATTTTTATGTTGTTATTTTAAATACCATATGTTATTTTATGATATACCCTATATTGTTTTAAGTTACTTTAATTATTCTAATTTATACCCTAAGTTATTATATGTTATTATAAATTATTATACGTTATTCTACCTTAAGGTATCTTAGCTAGTTTATTATATGTTTTTTATTTTAAATTAAATTATTCAACTAACCTTAGGCTATACTTTAGGTTACTTTATTTTTAAAATAATAGTTTAAATTATATAAAATAAAATGCAATGATTTAAGGTAAAATAACCTAGAATAACCAATAATAGCCTATGAAAAATAATTTAGAATAATATACAATAAAATAACTACCAATAGCCAATGATAATATAACTTAAAATATTCAATAATAATTTATAATAAAATACCCCCCATAGTCGTAATATAACTAAAAATAACAAAAAATAGCCACCAATAAAATAACCACCAATAATCATTAATAAAATATCCACTAATAACCATTAATATAATAGTCATCAATAACCATTAATGAAATATCCACTAATAGCCACTAATATAATAACCACCAATAACCATTAATGAAATATCCACCAATAGTTACTAATATAATAACCACCAATAACCATTAATGAAATATCCACCAATAGCCATTAATATAATAACCACCAATAACCATTAATGAAATATCCACTAATAGCCACTAATATAATAGCCACCAATAACCATTAATGAAATATCCACCAATAACCATTAATATAATAACCACCAATAACCATTAATAAAATATCCACCACTAATATAATAGCCATTAATAACCACCAATAATTTATGATAATTTAATTTAAAATAACCACCAATAGAATATCCACCAATAGCCATTAATAAAATAATTCTACCAATAGCCATTAATAACCTACGATAATTTAATTTAAAATAACCACTAATAGTCATTAATGGAATAGCTACTAGTAGCCATTAATAAAATAACCACTGATATCCATTAATAAAATAACCATTAATAGCCACTAATATAGTAACTAACAATAGCTACAAATAAAATAATCGCAAATAACTTATGGTAATATAACATAGAATAATCTATAATAACATAAGGTGAAATAACCTTTAATAGTCAAAAGTAACAAAAAATATCTTAAGATGAGATAACTTAAAATAACCAAAAATAACTTAGAATAACCAAAAGTAACCTAGGGTGAAATAATTAAAAATAGCAAAACAAAAGTGAAAACATAAGTAACAGTAAATAATGTAGGGTGAAATGACTTAAAATGATGAAAAGTAGCCCTAAAATAATAAAAAATAACTTAACATAAGTAGTATTATTATATTAACCAAAATCTTATCCATTTATTAAACATTTTTTTCTCCAAAAGAATGGTCATTGAAATGTTATTAAATAATGATATTTAAAAAAAAATTGTTCAAATGATTTTAAACTTTCAAAAGGAAATAAATGTAATTATGTACATTATTGGAAAAAAATTAAATTAAACTTTAATCATTTTGTTTGGACATAATCTTAACAAGATATGAATTTTCAAAGTTTATGATTTTGTAATGTTTAAAATGAATTATTTGATAAATAGAATGTAATGTGAGACATTTTCACAACAAGTGTGGTGGCTTGATGGTAGGGGTGTTTACTTCCATCGTAAAAGTCAAAGGATTAATCTTCACAAATGGTGTGTTTGTGGTCAATAGTGGTAAGTTGACTAAATATTTTCATGTGTACTTCCTTAAAATAGGTGCTTTCTTAGGTTGATTACATGGCCTATGTACTTAGGCTAAGTTTTTAACCTTGCTTAGGTAGTGACACATGATAGTGATTCATAGGAAAAAAAAATGAACTTATAAATAATATTAAATACTACATAAAATATTGAATAATTTAAAATAAATTGATTTCCATGTTGCTTAGTTAATTAACTAGCTTTCATTGTCCGTAACAACTAGTCCTCATTCATTAGGGGGTTAACCAATTTCAGCATGATAAAAATTGTTCAAATTCATTCAAAATTTAATGAAACCTAGAGTGAATTAAGATACATTTTGGTGTAATGTCGTTAATTTTTCACATTCTTCTTTTACATTCTTACAGTGATGGCTTTAACTACATAACCTTTTATAGAAAACATCTACAAACTATGCACCAATTTTTTAATGTGTTATTAGAATAGTTGTTTCACAATAATGTTGTTAAAATGGTTGAAATATCTTTTCTTAGAAGATTTTTGTATTGTATATATCTAATTATTATATTTGACCACTTGTTTTTTGTTGACAAGTTCATGTTATAAGTTATATGTTTAATTTGTGTCCCATTACAATGGTTAAAATGGCAACTACCACGAATGACGTGGCAATGCAAAATATGCTTCTGTTGACAAATAATATTCTAGCACATAAAACATGTTTAAAACCAAGGGGCAAATCCACAAGATTTTTAATAAATGCTCCAAAAACTTTTTTTCCCTTCAACATATGGGGCACCAACTTTGGTAGATTTTTATACTAACATTTGATTGAATAAAAACATTGTTGTCGAATGTCCATATGGCAAATCCACATGGCAATGATGACATGTGAATTATTACCGATGTGGCGGAGTATACTTTTGTCAAGATATATTTCGACATGCCATCAAAATTTGTCAAGGAATATTCCAATTGACATGGATGGAATATGCTTTTCAACTTTTGCTCGTAGGTTCATGCTTTCACTCACACACTCATCGAATAACAATATTAGTGAATAGTGGACCATTTGATTGGTCATTTTGATTAGTAAATAATGGACCATTTTATTGGTCAAATTATTTAACTATTTTCTTTAAATTATTATCAAAAATATTTTTATGTAAGCCAATATGTAAGTAGGTCATAAAAATGCAAATGGGTGTGTGGTAGTTTATTTTTCCCTACCTACTTCACCTAACTTAACCTAACCTAATATAACCTATTTAACTTAGCTTAAACTACCTACCTTAACCCCCTAAACATGTGCATAGGTTATAATTATTAAGAATAGAACCTTTGACCTCCCCAATGATAAACCAAGTCGTTAACCAATGGACCACATCATCAAAAAGTGTTTAGCTTTTGTCAATTTTTTTATTTCACATGTTTATTTCAACACATCACTACAAGACTATGAGGTACGTCATAAGTAGGTGGGTGGGTGGGTGGGTAGATAAGTAAGTAGGTAGGTAATAATTAATAAGTACATCGGTGGGTATGTAAGTAAGTTGTAATAGGTAGGTAAGTAGATGGGTGGGTAGGTAGGTTAATGGGTGAGTAGGTAGGTAATAATAACATTGGCCATCTTGATTAAATGTCTTACTTGACAAAAACTTTGTTGGCCATTTTGACTATAGGTGTCATGTGTTTATTTCCAATTTGATTAAATATTCCATTTGACTAAGTGTCATTAGTCATTTTGACGAAGGTTGTCAAATTTTTGTTTAATTTGACTAGATGTCTAATTAACAAATAATCAAATAAGTCATTTTAACCATGTTGATCAATCAAAAGATACACATGTCATTCAAGCCCCTAGCCTATAGATAAAATGCACATGTTCACTAGTAAAAAAAGACCAATTAGTCAACTTGGACAGTTTGAAAAACCAAGAATTTTTAATAGTGTAATAACAAAGATGATAAATATTTAAACAAACTTGTTAAAGGAAATAAATCAATCACAAACGAATTGGCTTAAGAACATACTTCAATCAAGGCTTAAAAACTAAAAACATGAATACACCAAAATGTGTTTTAGTTTATTCTGGGTTTCATTAGATTTTTAGTGAAATTTGAACATTTTTACCATGGTGATATTAATCAAGCCCTTAATGAATGGGGGATTAGTTGTTACGGATAGTGAATTAGTTCACTAATACCTAATGAAACAAGGTTACTCTCAAATGAAATACAAATTTACCAAACCATTCACTTGTTAGTTAATTTATTAGGCAACATGAAAATCAATTAAATTTAAATTATTTAAAATATATTATTGATAATTTCATGATTTTCAACCTATGAATTATTAACACATATCATTAACTAGGTTAGGTTTAAAACTTAACCTAGGTACGTAGGCCATGTAATCAACCTAGGCACCTACTCTAAGGAATTAAATAGGAGAATATTCGATCAATTTACCATTGTTGACCACGCACACACCACTAATGAAGTTCGATCCCTTAACTTTTAGAATGGAGTCAAACACCCTTACCATCAAATCACCCCACTTATTGTGACAATATGGTACATTCTATTTATCAAATACTTCATTTTAAACATTACAAAAACATTAACTTTGAAAATTCATATTTTATTGAGATTTTGTTCAAATGAAATCATTTGAATTTATTTTTAAAAATATTTCATTAATGTACATAATTACATTTATTTCCTTGTGAAAGTGTAAAATCATTTGAACAATTTTTTTTTGAATATCACTATTTAATAACATTTCAATGACCATTATTTTGAAAAAAAAAATGTTTAATAAATGGATTTTTTTGGTTAATATAATAATATTACTTATGTTAAGCTACTTTCAGTTATTATAGGGCTACTTTTCATTAATCTAAACTATTTCACCTTACATCATTTACATATATTTATATTTATAGTTATTTTAAATTATTTTTGGCTATTTTAGCTATTTCACCTTAGGCTACTTTTGGTTATTCTAAATTACTTTTGGTTATTTTATGTTATTTTTGCCCATTTCATTTTAGGTTATTTTCAACTATTGTAGGTTCTTATTTTATGTCATGTTATTTTTGGCTATTATAAATTATTTCATTTTAGGTTAGTTGCAACTATTATAAATTACTTTTGATTATTTTAAGTTATTTCATTTTAGGATATTTTGACTATGTGAAACTATTATTGGTTAATTTTGGTTATTGAAGGTTATTTCACCTTATGTTATTATTGACAATTCTAAGCTATTATAGGTTATTTCACCTTAAATTACTTTTGTTTATTGTAGATTATTTCACCCAATATTATTTTTGGCAATTCTAATATATGGATATTGGTGGCTATTAATGGCTATTAGTGACTATTTTATTAATGATTATTAATAATTATTATATTGGTGGCTATTGATGATTATTCTATTAATGGCTATTGGTGGTTATTCTAGGTTATATTATCATAGGCTTTTGGTAGTTATTTTATTGTAGGGTATTTTAAATTATTTTTCATAGGCTATTATTGGTTATTTTAGGTTATTTTACTTTCATTCATTATATTTTATTTTGGATTATTTTAAGTTATTATAATTAGGATAAAATAACTTATAATAAAATAAAGTAGAATGACTTTGAATAACCTAAAATATAACCTAAGGTTAGTTGAATAATTTAATTTAAAATAACTTAAAAACCTATAATAAGTTAGTTATGATACCTTAAGGTAGAATAACGTATAATAGTTTAGGGTATAATAATTTATAATAACCTATAATAAGTTGTGATGATGTATGGTATAATTTAAAATACCAAGCTAACATTAAATTGGATGAAACACTAACTGAAATTCAAGTACAAAATCTTTAAATAACAAGAAGGACCTTGACTAAATAACATCTTGTTTAGTCGAATTTTGGCACATAGGCAAATCCATAATGCATCAAAGTTAATGCATAATTAACAAAGGAAAAAACTAAAAACCTTCAAACATTACTAAAGGAGTTCGAAGATGTGTTTGTTTAGACTTATAAGGATATGAAAGGCATAACTCCAAAGTTGGTTCAACACATAATTGAATTAAACACCTCAATCCCACCAACACCTTAAACAATCTATAAATTGAACCCCAATTATGCCACAACTGTCAAATAAGACATTGACAAACTTTTAATAACAAGATTCATTCAACTAATAGAGGAGGCTACATGGTTATCACCTATAGTGGTAGTACTTAAAAAGAATGGAAAATTGAGAATCTATGTAAATTTCATGAAGTTGAATAAGGCAACCAAAAAATATCCTTATCCTTTACCATTTTTTGATAAAATACTTAACATTATAGTAGGGTATGAAGCCTATTCATTTTTAGATGGATTTTCAAGATACCATCAGATTTTTATAGCCTTTGAAGAAAGATACAAAATAACCTTTGTAACAAACTGGGGAGTTTTTGTTTGGATGGTGAGGCCATTTGGTGTAAAAAATGGGCCACTAATATTCTAAAGAACAATTAGCAAAGCTTTCAAAGAGTATAGTTTGGATCAATCCATGAAGATATTTTTAGATGACTTCACGGTCTATAGTGATATGGAAAGTCATTTGATGAAGCTCAAACTTTTCTTTCAAAAATGTAAAGAATACATAATCAATTTTAACCTAGAAAAATTTGCTTTTATGGTATTTTCAGGATTGATTTTAGGGTTCATAGGTTCCAAGGAAAGAAAAATACCAAACCCTAAGAAGGTTCAGGCAATTATTAATATGCCGGTACTTATAAGCCCACAACAAATTCAAGTATTTAATGGTATGGTTTAGTTTTATAGATGTTCCATCAAGAACTTTGCTTTTATGATGGCATCAATCACAAAGCTGATGAGGAAGAAATAACCCTTTATTTGGACCATAGAGTGTCAAAAAGCTTGGGATTAGATAAAATAAAGATATATGGAAGCACTAATTCTGATACCTCCAAATTAGTAGGTGGAATTTCATGTGCACACAAATGCATCTGTATTAGCAGTAGGTGGAATGTTATCATAAAACTCAACTAGAAAGTATGACTAGCATATAGTATATGCATCTAGACTATTAAATAAAGTAGAAAAGAATTATATTACTATAGAGAGAAAGGCCTTAGTAGTTGTTTATGTTTTGCATAAGTCAGATTTTTTTGTTGGGAAATGAATTTGTTTTTTATGATGGCTCTTGTATATCTAATCAACAAACCACATGTGTTTGGAAGGATAGCCAAATGGTTGTTGTTATTTTTGGAGTATGAATTCATAGTAGTTTACAAGCCTAGTAAAACACATGTGGTAGCTAATGCTTTATCCAAATTGCTAGATAGTGTAGAACCATTGGGAGTTTCAAATTAAACTATGGATGCATCATTATTTTTGTACAACCTATATGGATGCAAGAAGTAAGGAGCTACTTAAAGATAAGTCAAATGCTTGAAACTCTGAACCTAGCTTAGAAATAGAAATTAGCTAGAAAAGTGTAGTATGTTAATAAATTGTTGCAATTTTGCCCATTATCGATAAAAAAGATAAGGTGCAATATTTTAACAATAAATTTGCCATAATTTTTTCCAAGGGTGAAGGCACATTAAGTGTGAACCACATTTGTTCAAAAAAGGTGATATATAACAAGTATTATAGTACATAATAAGCTAAAATCTTGATGGCATCCTTTGGCTAACCTAAACATAAACAAAAAACTTTAGAATTTGCACAACAACATTTTGGAACTCAAAGTTCACTTTGAGTCAAAATTAATCTTGATCCAATGGTTAGATGAGGATGATTGAATAATGTACACAAAGTATATAACTTACAAATTTTCGAAGGCCATAGGGCCTCATGTTTGTGATTCATGAAACATTACCAAACAAAAGGAAATTGAAAAAATAATGCAAATGCCCATCATGAAATCTCCTCCTCTTTGATATGGTAGTGGTTTTTTCTTGAATGGAAGATATTATTATGCGTTCATTGTTAAAAAAAAGAAAAAAAACACTTTTTTGAATGGAATTTCATCCAAAAGTTTTAAAATTTAAAATTTAAAATTTTTAAAAAAATTTAACTAATGTATATCAATATCATGCACCATAGAAAATTCACCCAAGAATTCCATTTACAACCTTACTTTTTAAATGAATATTCAAACTTTCAAACTCAGTGACAAATATTATTTGGTCACAAATATACCCCATACACTCAAATTTTTCAATGCTTGTTGGAAATTTCAAAATAATTGATTATATTAAGTCTAAAGCTAATCAAATACACTTAAAACAAGTAAAAAGAATCCAAAATGTTTTGTCCATACCTTACCAAAAATTTTAATTGGAGAAAGATTATACTTGTGACTATAATTTTTGGGGGGCTTAGTGTGCTATTACCCCCAAAGCAAATCATGAAATTTCTATCAATTGGGCTACAATTATGTATTTTCAATTGGTCGAAGAGTTGATCAAATGGGAAAATGTTAGAAAAACATGATTGAGGGAATAGCCAAAAGAGAACCAAAAAAGGATGTATGTCATTCTATTATTGTCCTAGAAGTTTATGTTTCAGAAGTGGTTTCCATTAGAATGAGTAGAGCCAAAGGTGAAGAAGAAGCATATAGAGCAACCACAGGAGGATACAAGAAGAAAAGAGACTCTGAGGGAGAGGTTTATAAAAAACAAGAGACCTCTGAACCATGCATATATTTCTCCTAAAAAGGAGAAACAACTAGAGACTAGGATAACCGGAAGAACGGTTATGATGATGAGGAGAGGGAGATTCTATTGAAGAGGTAGAGAAGACAAGAGGATATTGCAATGAGGGGCAATATTAATCCTCACCATGAAACATAATTGTTGAACAAACAACAACAACAACATCAGAGACAAAAGGAAAAATCAATATCTCCTAAGTCTAATCCAAGTCCATAGATCCCTCCCACATATCCTCTTGTCTTCTTTGCCTCTTCAACAAAGTCTCCTTCTCCTCATCATCATAAAATTGGGACATCAAAATTGCTCTTTTAATTGTCTTGGACTTTGGTTGTTTCTCTTTTTGAGGAAAAAGATGTGCAAGGTTCAAAGGTCTTTTATTTTTGATAAACCTTTCCTTCAGAGTTTCCTTTCTTTTAATGTCCTCTTGTGGCTTCTCTTTCTACTTCTTTTCCTTTGGCTCTACTCCTTCTAATGGAAATCACTTCTAAAACACAATTTCTAGGACAATAGTAGAATGGCATACATCTTTTTTTGGCTCTCTCTTGGCTGTTCATTCAATCATGTTCTTTTGACACTTTTCCCATTTGATTAACTCTTTGACCAATTGAGAGTACATAATTACAACCCAATGGATAGATTCTCTATGATTTGTTTTGGAGATCATCATGGTAGATTCATTACTAAAATATTGCACCTTATCTTTTTTGATAGATAATGGGCAAAATTGTAACAATTTTATTTACATACTTTAACCTCATCTTCTTTATAACCCACCTTTCATTGGTGTTGTAAGTATATGGGACTTCATCAAACCCCTCTACTTCTCCTTTTCAGAATTAGAAATTGAAATCAAACCAACTTGCTCACTTGTACTTGCTTCTTTTTTGGGCTTTCCAAAATTGTATCTCCTCAAAGTTTCTTTGTAATTTCTGTCGTTTTTTTTAATTGCTTCAAAAGCTTTCTCAAAGTTAGATGATGAAAAAGATCTTTGAGACGAAGACAAAAATGGCAAACCTCTTTTTGGAGACCTAGACTTTGAAGGCAAAATATTTGTAAAATTCTATTGTTCTTTCTATCCATCTTTTTTTCTTCTTTTCTCAACTTTTGTAATATTTCTCTAGATTTTCTTCATAACTTTTCAACAAAACTTTCTTTTGCATTCATTCTAAAGACAAAAAATGATAAAAAATTGTTTGTAGAAAATGAAAAGGAAGAGGCATTCTGTTGTTTGTCACCTTTTGAAACACAATCATTTTATTTCGTGAAGTATTGTTTCACTTTTTGCTTTAGGGTCAATGTCTTAACGATTTGTCCCTTTTTTTTTTTTGACACTTGTTGTCTTTTGTTTAAGTTCATATTAACAACAATATGGGTTATAGTTAATATCTGCTAACTTAACAACTATGTAGATGTGGCACTAAATTCTTCTGATGATAACTGGTAGAAGTGAAATTTAAATTCTTGTAGAATATTTCACATTACTATAACAACAGATTTTCATTTCACATGCATATGGTCACTATTTATGTGTTAAGTCTCCACAAACTTAACATTACCATTCATTCCAACATCAAATTCATTATTATTGCATATAGCCATAATCTACACTTTGGAATATGTTATAAAAAACTCTAGAAACAAGATTACAATTCATTTCATCATAATTTAACACTACAAAAATTTCACACAAAAGATGCACATAGACTTCATTGTAGAAGTTTGTGCTTATCTGTATTACTGAAAAACATGAATCCATATTACAACATAATCCCATGTTTTGAAAAAAAATCCAAAACAACACTTAAAATTTGTGCTATGTCAAAACAAAGTCTGTGGTTTTTTATAGTAAATACCTTTAGCTCCTCCTATTCGTTTCTAAAACTTCGTGTCTCATCTTCTCCTCCCTTTTTTTCTTATTATTTAGAATTCTCGCCTTTTGAACTATCCCAAGTCACATCATCATGATTCAAACAATAATAATTCAAAATTCAAACCAACAAAGTTCCCTGATTTCCCTATCCTAATTCCTTGTTCATCCAAAATCACATACTCATCTACCCCCTTAACAACAACTCTAAATTTGACGACTTGGTGTTGTTTACACTACAGACTTCTTTTGTCCTATGCTGAGTCATTAGATCGATAAAATTTTGTTCTAATGTGACATACTTCTTGACCTATAGTCCAATGATTGTGAAATTGTATTATCATGGTCTATATATTTTCATAACTTGCCGACTCATCATATTTACTGAGGCTTTTTTTGGTGCTACTATTTAATCAATATCAATAATTTTTGTTGTTTTTCTATCTTTTAAATGTTCATCCAATTTCTCTTCCTTGTGGTCTAAAGTTATGGACTCTAAAGATGTTTGATTCTCTAAACTTTGAATCTTCTTCAATGTTTGATCCATATATTTGTATAATTTCAACTTGTTAACATTACCCAATATTGGGTTTGGTACAAAATTGTTAACAGAAACAAGAAGAATAGTATTATTGGGTAAACAATATTGTACCTTGAATGGACCAAACCATCTTTTCTTGAACTTGCCCAATTGTGTCTTTTCTCCCTTGGGAAACCACAAAACATAATTTCCAAATTGAAATTTCTTCTCTATGTTTTTTTGTTGACTCCACAAAAATTTGCTCCATTGGTTTATTCCAACATTGTTCTAAGCTTCTAATACATTTTCCTATAACTTTTCTTGCTTTGTAATTTTGGTAGTTAGTACTCTAGTTAGTTCTACATCTTTGTGGTCCCTGCTAATAGCCAATATAACATATTTTGTGGGCATTAGAGGATGCAAACCATAGATTAATTGGTAAGGTGTATATCCTATTGCCACCTTATAATCAGTCCTATATGAAAACAAAACTATGGGTAGATGTTCATCCTAGTCTATTCTTATCTCATTGACCAACTTGGTCAATAATCTACCAATGACTTTGTTAGTAGATTTTGCTTGTCCATTGCCTTGTGGATAATAGGTAATAGAACTAACATGCTTTAATATATACTATTCTATTAGATGTTTGATTGTATCATTAATGAAATGTACTCCTTGATCTGTAACTATGGTCAAAGGACATCCAAATTTTGTCAAAATATACTCATATAGAAATCTAGTTGTGACTATTACAATATTGGTTTTGAATGCCTTTGCCTCTACCCACTTGGTTGCATAATATGCAACTACTAGAATATATTTGTTTCCTATTAGTCTTCATGTTGGTTTAATTAGATCTATAAAATCTAGACCCTGCTTCATAAAAGGTTCCTCTTGAAGTGTTGTTACCAATTTGGTTACACTATTGTCACAACTTCTATAGAATTCATGAATATCTTTGAATATAATTGGCCACTAATAATTTGCATCCAAAATTTTCTTTGCAATAATATCTATAACAAACTGTCTTTTGGGCACTCCTTCATATAACTCCTTTAGAACAATTTGTGCTTATGAGGTGATCAAACATTTGCACAGTTTGTTCTCTTGTCCCATTATGTACATCTTTCCCTTTTTCAGATTAAAAGGTTCTGCCTTTTTGGTTAACTTTTGTTTTTGAACTAGGTTTAAAGTTTTTGGCATCTGACATGTCTCTAAGTAGCTCCACACTTCATGCATCCATATAGGTTCTAGAGAAAATAATGATGCATCCATAGTCTAATCTGGAACTCGTAATGGTTTTACACTGTATAACAATTTGGATAAAACATAGCTACCACATGTGTTCTACCAAGCTTGTGGATACTATGAATTCATATTCCTAAAATAACTATAGCCATTTCGTTATCCTTTTGGACACCTGTGGTTTATTGACAAGATATGCAAAAGCCATGTGATCTACATAAAAGACAAATTTGTTTCCCAATAAAAAATGTCTAAACTTATGTAAAGCATAAACCATTGCTAAGGCTTCTTTTTCTATAATACTATAATTTTGTTTTGCTTTTTTAAAAGTCTAGATGCATATACTATAGGCTGGTCATATTTTCTAGTTGGGTTCTGTGCGAACATTGCATCTACTGCTAGTAAAGATGCATTTGTGTGCACATGAAGCTCCATTTTCCAATTTGGAGGTATCAAAATTGGTGCTTCCATATATTTCTACTTTATCTGATCCCAAGCTTCTTGACACTTTATGGTCTAGATAAAAGGTTTTGTTTTCCTCATCAGCTTTGTGATTGGTGCCATGATAAAGGCAAAATTCTTGATGAAACATCTATAAATTTGAGCCATACCATTAAAAACCTAAATTTGCTATGGGTTTGTAGGTACTAACATATTAACACTTGCCTGAACCTTATTAGGGTCTAGTATTTTTCCTTCCTTAGAAATTATGAACTTTAAAATCAATCCTGAAAATATCATAAAGGCACATTTTTTTGGGGTAAGATTGATTATGTATTCTCTACATTTTTTAAAGCAAAGTTTGAGTTTCATCAAATGACTCTCCATATCACTATAGATCGTGAAGTCATCTAGAAATATTTTCATGAATTGGTCCAAACTATATTTTTTGACAGCTTTGTTGATTATTCTTTGCAATGTTGGTGGCCCATTTTTGACACCAAATGGCACCACCATCCAAACAAAAGCTCCTTAGTTTGTTACAAAGGTTGTTTTGTACCTTTCTTCAAGGACTATAGAAATTTGATGGTATCTTGAATATTCATCTAAAAATGAATAAGCTTCATACCCTGTTATAATGTTAAGTACTTCATTAGAAAATGGTAAAGGATAAGGACCTTTTTTGGTTCCCTTATTTAACTTCCTGAAATCTACACAAATTCTCAAATTTCCATTCTTTTTAGGTACTACCACTATAGGTGATAACCATGTAGCTTCCTCTATTGGTTGAATGAATCTTGTTGTTAATAGTTTATCAATATCATGTTTGACAACTGCAACATAGTTAGGGTTCAATGTGTACCTTGCTTGATGTGCTGGTGGGATTGAAGTGTTTAATTCAATTTTGTGTTGAACTAGTTTTGGAGGTATGCTTTTTAGATCCTTATAAGTCCAAGCAAACACATATTTGAACTCCTTGAGTAAAGTCTAAAGCTTTTTAGTTTTTTCCTTTGTTAATCATGCATTAACTTTGATGCACTCTGGATTTGCCTCTACACCAAGATTAAGTTAACAAGATGTTGTTTTTCAATCAAAGTCCAACTTACTATCTAAAGATTCTATACCTAAATTTTAGTTGGTGTCTCATCCACTTCAATATTAGTTTGGTTGTGATGATAATAAGTTTGTGGATAAACCTTATCTTCTAGTGAGATCTCTGGTCTGACATTAAATTATGTTGTTTTTATTGTTGAAGCCATTAGTTCTATTACTCTTTGATCTAATATCCCTTGTTTTGGTTTAAATTCTGCATTAATTTTGATTTTTGAAAATCCAACATTTAGCAATGAAATTGTTTCATCTAAAATAGCGGTTGTGCCAATTGAAAACAACTTTGGTTATGTTTCAATGATCAAAACTTCCTCTCAACTGTTAGACCTTCCATTAAATCATCACAAACAAGTATTTGGGGTCTTCTAGTTTCTACTCCTAGTTTTTCGTTAATTGATATTGTTCGGACTACTCCATTACCTTGAACATAATGACATTATTGCCCCAGTCATGTGTAACCTTTGCATCTTTGAACTAAGGTCTTCCTAGTAACATAGAATAGCTAAAATCTACTACATTATTTTGCAAAACAGTAAATGTGGCTACATCTGATATGTCACGTATGTGAATCTTCAAATTCTTGATGATTCTTAGAGGTCTGGTCATAGTATGATCTACCATTATGAGGTGGTATGGGGCTAGTCTTGGTTTGGGTAAACCTAATTTTGTTCTGAGGTTTTCTATTATGATGTTTACATTTGCTCTTCCATCTAACAAAACATCCTTAACAATGTTGTTCCCAACTTGTATTTGGATAATTACCATTTGGTTATCTACATCTATAATTGTAATGTCAACTTTAGAGTGTGTCTCAATAATTGTGGTTACACTAGGCTTTAACATCACTTTAATAGTTATATTAAGTTTTTCTAGCTTTAATTTTTGCCACATATATTTATAAAAATTTGGTGTTATCTTTAGCAATTGACCTAATTTCAAAGTATATGTGGTTTCCAACATTTGTTTATTGATATCTTGGAATATCTATTCCATAGACATAATTCTATTGTTAGGAATAACAGACAAATGTTTTGGTACAATTGGTTCTGTGGACACCTTAGTCTTTAGTAATCTTGCCCAACTTGTACTCCATTGTGTTTTTTCCTTTTGATTCAAACTTTGTGGTGGGTATTTTGCTTGCATCTCTTGTATTGTTTGGACAAAACATTATTATAGTTTTTGCTCCTCGTCCCAGTTAGTAGTAAACTCCTTTTTAATTCACTCTTTGTCTTTGAAGACTTGCTCTTTAGTAACCTTGCTCTTGGCAATAGCCATGTTAACATCCATTACATGAATTGAAGGATTGGCAACCTTGGGCTCCACGACAAATGGTTTCTTTATAGTCTTCACTCCTTTATTCTTAAACATATTTTGCATGTCATTGTACTTAGGACAATGTATAATCTTGTGTCCAGTGTCACCGCAGATATGACAAGAATACTTCACAAGTCTCTATACTTTGATATGTGGAGTGGTAACCTCAAAAACTGTTGGAACAAAGTCTTCCTTTCTTTTGACTCTACAATTTTCAAAATTATGATTTGTCATGTGATAGTTTGTATAGTACATTCTTGTTTTCTCTATAATTGTCTCATGCTTCTAAACTAATATTGTCTTATTATTATGTGGTATTAACAAATTGCTTATAGCCTCAACGTAAAAATTCCTTTTTCATAAACCAAAGCTACTTCCTTATCATGTTGCAAGGTTTTTCTCTTCATGTCTACTATTGCTACACATAAATATGGTTGTAGTCCAAATATGAAGATAATAATTTGAAAACTATTTGTTGTTATGTGTTGAAAACTATTAACTAACTTCAATAATCTCTCATAATAGACCTCTATCCTTTCATTCTTCTCTTGCTTCATGTTCTTCAATTGTAAATAGACTTGCTCATCATTCTGAATTGTTTTGAACTATTTCTAGAAAGCTAATTGCAATTCTACAAAAATATAATTTGGGTAGTCTCCCATATAATTGTTACACCAGTCAAATAGAGTGTTTCTAAGGGTAATACTCAACAAATCAACAATTTTTGCATCTTCTATTTCACCGTTTGCTTTAATGGTTGCCTTAAAAAATTTGACATGAGCATCTTGGTTAGAATTTTCACATATTCAAGATAGTTAAGTGGTCAATGATAAGGTTTATTTGGTGGTAATGGTGGTCTATTTGGATCCATCATTGGCAATCCAAAATATCTTGAAGGTCTTGGTGGTCTTGATCCTCCTCCTGTTGGATTGGATGGATGTCCAACAAAAATCTTGTTCACCTTTCTAGGCATTTTTGTATGCATGTGCACAAGGTCTGTTCCCCTTAGGGTTTGAGGTTTGGACCTCATACCAACAATAGTACGAGTTGGCATTGTTATAAATGGAGCTTGAGTGACTGTAACCATAGATGGTAACTCCAACATTGTTGTGATGTAACAAATTTGGTGCAAGAACTACAAATTAAGGTATTAAATTTTTGCATTAAAATAAAATTGTCATAATTAGCTACTATGCTTAGATTTGCTTCTTGAACAAAAACTTATGATCAAGATTTGGAAAAAATGCAAGAAATGAAAATTGAACTTCACAATCAATTTTTTATAACAAAAATTCCAATGACAATACATAAACAACATTCTAAATTTCAATTTGAATTTAGCCTTGGGATGGTTGCCAAATGGTAAACAAATTTTTTAATCTTATATTCTGATCTAATTTTGGATTAAACATATCGTTAAACTAATATTAATAAAATATGTTCATTTGAATCTACTCATATCTAGTTTCAGAATTAAAATCCAATCATGAAAGTATGAGAAAAACATCAAAACAACAAATCTTGTGATGGAATTGAAACTTTTCCAAAAAACAAAATGCTCTTGTTTCATATTCTCACAAAACTCAACGTTCTATAATGAGTGATCCTTTATTTCATTCTCTTCTTCTAAGATATAACCATTTAAAAAAAATAGTCCTATGATCTATTCCAATTCAAACAGTGATAAAAACTATGTAATCTAACTAATAATTCGTAAAATAGTAACTAGGTAAGTAGAAATATACTAACTAACAATCACCATGAGTAATTATTCCCTTAACATTCAGGTATTAATTCTAGGGGACAAACTTTTAGGTTTCATACACCAAAGTTTGTACAAGGGCTAGAAGTAGACTTGGATGAACATAGAAGAACTATTACTATGTTTCAATAGGCAACAAAGTATAATGTACAAATGACCAATATTCTGTTCAGACTTTCTGATTTGGAAATCAGAAATATGTAAATTATAAAGGAGAATGATAGATCAATTAAGAATTAGTAGGGGGCTTTGGAGAAGGAGCAAAAGCTCAAAGCAGAATTGCAGGTCAAGAAACATGAAAATAGTGAAGTATTAATAAAACTATAAACAACTAGATAAAAAAATTTAACATGGAGAAACATAGCAAGGATTTGGAGAACATTAAAGTAGATATGGATTCTTTGCAGGTAACTCGAAAGCAAGTTGATGCCAATTAATGGAAGTTGAAGGTAGAGAAGATTCTTTAGGTGTAGAGCACAACAAACTTTAGAGAAACTACAAGAATATGGAAGAGATTCTCTTGAAGCAACAAAAGGAGTTAGAGGAGCTCACAATGGACATTAGTAATGTATATCAAGCCAAGAATGAGGTATAAAGGCAATCTGACTAGAGGCAGGCATAAATAGATAGAAATTTACAAAGGTAGATGGCTTTTAATGAAAAGTTGTAGAAATTTCTAGAGGAGGCCCAAGGGATCAAGCCTTTCAATTATGACAGTGTTTTAAAAACAAATAATGAACTCAAGAAACACCATACTTTGTTTGAGGTAAAACTCAAGGCATTGACAATGGAGGAAAAGGATGCAAAGTTGTGGTGGGATGAAGTGCAAAATATTGTCTAGAAACATACTAGAAAGATATATAGAAGGTATGAGAGAAATGAAAGGCTATACATGCATAGAATATCCAAGATGGAAAAGGTCATACCATCATTTCAGTATGAACCTTTACTCTTCATTCTAAAACCAAAAACTTCAAATGAGGAAGAAGAGAGAGAAAATATTAATGGTGCAGGATCATTAGGTACAATAATAGAAGAGGAGGAACCAATAGACCTCAAAGGAGGGAAGCATAGTCCTTAAAGGGAGGTTGGTGGTATGACATATGCATCAAAACAGACTCTAGAACTAATAAAATATGTTTTACAAGAGGTTAATTCTCAAGAATATGCATTTGTAACCATAGAAATAAAGGAGTAGATACAAATTGAGGAACATAGAACTTAGGAAATTCAACAGGATTAGATTGAACTTGCATCAAAGCTATAGCAATAGGAGCAAACTTAGATTACATTAAAGTTGCAACAACAGGAACAAATTTAGATTACATTAGATCTACAATCACATTAGTAGCTACAAGTTGCATCAAAGCTGCAACAATAGGAGTAGACTCATATTACATTAGATCTACAGTTACATTAGTAGTTACAAGTTGCATCAAAGTTGCAACAGTAGGAGTAGACTCAGATTACATCAGATCTACATCACAACAACAACCATAAGTGACATTAGAGTTGCAGTCATAGGAGTAGATGACAACACATCATTAAACGATTGCACATCAAAGATGAACAATAGAGCAAGAACTAGCATACCTTAAAGGAGGAAGGGATAGGTTTTAGAATGAAATATGTATCAAAATAAAGTCTAGAACAATTAAAAGTTGTTCCACAAAAGGTTAATTCCCAAGATTATGGATCTATAGCCACAAAAATAAGAGAATAAATATAAATAGAGGAACATAGAACTCATGAAATATAGGAGGATCAAATTGAATTAACATCAAAGCTGCAACAACGAGAGTAAATTCAGATTACACTAGATTTGTAGTCACAACAATAACTATTAGTCACATCAAAGTTGCAATCACAGGAATAGACAACAACAGATCGGCAAATAAATGCACAACTACAAATATAGGTACAAGAAGTATAACAACAAATTTTCAACACAACAGAAAATCAGCCTTTGGTTCAATTTGAAGTACAATAGGAACATATAGATTAAACTATAGTATAAATAGATCAAATTGTGGTATAGATAAATCACATTGTAATATAACAAGATCAACATCAGATTTCTAACTCATAAGATTAGAAACAGTAATTAATTTAGCTTTCTTAACATACTTTGATCTAGAATTTCAAAGTACGGGTGGGGTAATGTTAAGGGAGTAATTAATCATTGTAAATAGTTAGCTAGTTAATAATTACTTACCTAGTTATTTTTCTAGGATTTATTAACTAGTTTACATAGTTTTCATTACCATTTGAATTTGAATTGATCATAGGATTATATTAAAGAAATCATTTTGGCAAGACACAAGGGAGGATGATTATAGAACATTGAGTTTGGAAAGTATGGAACAAGTGCATTGTTTTTTGGAAAAGCTTGAATCCCATAGCCAAATTTGTTGTTTTGATTTTTTTTTCATACTTTTCATGACTGGATTAAATTTTTAAACTGATATATGAATAGAATTGATTGAGCAAATTTTATTAGTATTAGTTTCATGATATGTTTAGTCTAAATTTAAACTGAAATATAAAATAAGAATTCTGTATTTACCAGATAGCAATTGAGATGGTCAGGGAGAAGGTTTTGTATGTATTCGAGGAGGTCCTTATAGTATTCCGAGATTCAAGGCATTTGTCACCACCAATTGCTATACTTAGTGTTGAAGTTGAACACCCAAATAACAATATGCAATGCCTATTCTCCATTACTGGACCTAGTGGTAGTTCATTCCTTCTTGAAGCCACCGATTCAACCTTTTCGACACTTCAACCAATACCCCACTTGCTTCAAGGAGTTCTCATCCTTGCTAAATAGCAAACAAAAGGTAGTCACTAAAATGACAAGTGTTGTAGGTGCTAACAAAAAGCATGTTGAACCCATTATGCAATGCACACCTATAACCTTTTTGAAAATAATTGGGATTGCAAGCAAATGGAATTTGTTGCCACCAACTATAGACCCACTTGCATAAATTCCAGTTCATCTCACATAACCGCCTCTCGATCTTGTTGTGGTTGGAAGATTGCCCCACATTTCCATGGGTGCAACACAAGTGCAAAAAATACCAAACCTAGCAACACCACCAGCACCCACCTAGCCACCGCCACCCATAAATCCACTTCCTATTTGCAAGCCTCATGTGAGTGACATATGTTACTTTGACATTGAGGAGGAGGAAGTGGAAGAGGTGAAGCAACTAAGTCGAGTGCCATCAAAGGGAAAAAGGTTTGCACCTATAAAGACCGAATGTTATGCACCATATATGACAAGGGGAACCAAATGGTTGATCAAGGGAGATCTTTCAGAAGGCAAGAGAAAATAAAAAGGAGATGATCTAGAAGACAAGGGGAAATAGAGAAGGCTAGATAATACCCCGTTACCTTCAACAGACAAATAAAGTCCATAAGGCCCACCCATAAAGCCCTTGCAGCTCACACCCCAACAATTGGAATGGTAGGCCTTGTTGAACAACCACAATGCAAGACTGCACACAAGAGCACAAAAGATAGGGTAAACAACATTTAACCCATATTTCCCTTGATAATTTCTTTTTGATTTCAAGGTAATCATCCATTGTGATTTCCTCAAGGAACATCTTCGAAGAAATCAAAATCATTGGATTTCTTGGGGAAGTTTTTGAATTTCTTCAAGGAGCTTTCCTAGGGAAATCATTGAATTTCCTTGCAAATTTCACTAGCAAAATCCCTAGGGAACGAATCCTCAAGGAGAGAACTTCGTCCCCTAGGGAAAGCCTAGGGATGACATTGCATTCCCAACTACAATGACATTGTTGGTGCCTTGGGATATGAAATGTGTTTTGCAATCCCCTAAAGGTTCTTGGATTCATTGCGTTCTTTGGTAGGTAAGATTCATTAGAGGCCCATTTGGTGTGCAATATACTTAAGAAGTGGATAGAAGTTGCAGATAAATGATGTGGTAGCAAAGCCCCTTACAACGAGGAGATTTCATTTGGTCCTGAGGAGAGATCAATGATGATTGACCTCAACAACATCATTTGTGTCTTCAAAGGCAATGATGTCATACATAACGTCGTGAACATTTTTTTTGAAGTGGACCCCCCCAAAAATTCAAGACAACATGTGGATTGCCTTTGTGAAATTCATCAATGCGTTGTGGTCATTGCAGCTTAGTCATTGGACTAGTAGAATTTCAAAATTCTTTGAATGGTTGGATTGGAAATATGTTTAAAGTAAAACGTACCACAAGTTCCCCTTTGCATATGGTCTACAACATCAGCTTCTTCAATTTGGTTGCCCACGTCTTAGGGGAAAAAGTTATCGGATTTAAGGCATTGGAACCTACTTTGTGTTGAACTAGGAAGGTTTGTTCACCTCAATTCATGGCCTTTATCACACAAGGAAACAAAAGTGGCATGCTCTTTCAAAGACTTGACATAAACATGAGGGACACTTGGGACAATGAGGGCCATGCATTTATTCAAAGCTTGCATGGATTAAGCCCTTGGTCTCAATGCAAATAGGGACTAGTGAATGCGCTTACTACATGCTACTGAATTTAATGCATTACTTTCATAAACTTGGATAAATTGAAATTACAAAAACTGAAATGAAACTTACTACCTCAATCGAAACTTCAAACAACATTTTAACTGAAACATGATGAAACTTGATAGAAAACACGAAACCTACAACACACCTATTCAATGCAACCAAATACAAATGAAACCTTGTGAATTTCTCTAAAAACACACAAAGAATATGAAAATCGTGGATCCTAAAAAAGTGGAAGCCTTAGTGAACATGCCCATACCTACTACTCCTTAAGAAATATAAATGCTCAATGGGATGGCACAGTTCTACAAGTGCTTTCATAAAAAACTTTACTTCATTTATGTCATTGATCACCAAGTTGTTCATTAAAAGTGGTTTTTGAGTGGACAAATGAGTGCCAAAATGTTTGGGAAAAGATTAAGAACCCATATGTGTAAGCACCTATTCTGATTAGCCCTAATTAGGAGCTTGAATTTTATGTGCATACATACACATATCAATTAATAGTAGGAGCAATACTCCCTTAGAACCCAACTGATAAGTTTGACCAACCAATTGTGTATTTTCATCCACCCTATAATTATTAAATTTTATAATATGCATAATTATTTGGTATGCTACTTTTTAAATATTTGATTATAATCATCAAATATTTAACACCTTATATTAAATTTTAAAAAATGATATAGTTTATTAATTATTTGAAAAAAGATTCCTTCAAAATTTTAACATCAACACCATTCAAAGTATAAATTATTTGAGATTTGTCGAAAGTTGAAAGTTTTTTTTGTTGTGTAGGTAAGACAAAGATGACAAGGTGGGAATCACTTGATATTCTTACCAACCTAGAATCCTAAAACATGATGAATGTTTGACTTGATTCCAAACTTCCCTTCATCTTAAATTAATTCAAGTCCAACCCACTCTTTTACAAATCCTCCAATTGAAATTGATCAAAAACTAAAGGGCACATGTCTTACACATGTTTTGCACCTTCTTGTGCCCCTATTATTAAATAAAATAATAAAATAATAAAAACCTTACACTTATTTAAATATGATATTTGATAATTAGGGTATGCAATTTTATTTTGAAATATATATTTAAAATTATACCTTCTTTATTGCACACCATTTGAAAAAAGATGGAAGTAGTCTTACCCCAAGACATTCATAAGTATTTGGTAAATATTTCACTAACCACAACAAAGACTTAGACATAAGGGTCATGCATCCACCCAAATGTGATATTCACAAGGACAAAGTTATGTATTAAAAAAAAGAATTGCCAAAATGTGAGATGTATACATGGTTGAGTGGACAAATTTGAATGTCATCATACAAAATCTTCTTGATTAATGTTGTTATCATTAAAACATTCATATCCTATTATACATTTTGAAATTTGTTTATAAAGACTTAATTTTTAAATCTTTAACATGTATGTTTCTATGATGTAAAAATTCATTTTTATAAAATTAAAATAATCATAAGAGCCATGGACTTTTGAATTGAAACTCGTGGAATGTAATTTTAAATTTCTTATTTTCTATACATGGACTTTGAAAAGTCCGTTGATTAATGTTTTGTTTATTAAGGACCTGAAATTTGTTAGACAATATATCAATAAAAAATAAATCTCAAGCATTCCAGATCATGTCAATACAGGTTATTCATTATGAACCTTTTTTACAATGTCCAATTATGTTTGTTGCTACCCAACAATCCAGTCAGATCCCAAGGTTTAGAAAACATACCCAAAAAATGGACTTACGAAAATATATTTATTGGTCCCTGTTTGGTCCACTTAACCATGCCTGCAACAGGTGATTTCTCAAATCAAAATAAAACCTTACAATTTTCAAAATGTGAGGACGTTTGAAATGTGGGAACAACTTCTAGATCAGTTTAACATGTTTTTTGAGTGTCATGTAACCTGTTATTTTGTACAGCCTACACTAAGAATATTAGGTAGGGAATTAGTGTATGATAAGGCCCTAGGGTGGGGGCATTCTCAAAATAAGGGGCCTAGGATGAGACGATACCAAGTCTGGCCCTGCATTTTGGGAATGTCCCCCACTCCAGGGCTTTACATATCATAAAGCACAAGGCAAAATTTATCATGAACCAAACTTACATAGATCATGAGGTGTAGGAGTGGGAGGGATATTATGCTTTACTCCTCAATAGTGCGAGGGAAAATTATGCCTACTTATAGGTTAAGAACCCTCCCACTGTTGAGGAGTAGGCATAATATCCCTCCCATTTTCTAGGAGCAAAATTGATGGATATAAGGTGCCCTCCAAATACACTACAGATTTTCTCTGAATGGTTTATGATACAAAATAGTTTGTGTCATCTTGGATATGATTTCCCTTTGGGAGTAGTCTCACACATTATTTTCTATGTTCATAGATTTAATAATGAAGGGCCAAGGCAAATTAGTAATCCTTTAAATTTCAGTGTTTGGTAACCCTTTAGTCTAGAAAGGATTTGACTATTTCGTTTCCTCTAAGGCTTAGTCACAAGCTTAAGGCCTTTGTCATGATAAACAACTGTACCTAGACCCAATTTAATGTCATTTGTTTTCCCTTGTGTACATTTGATGACTTAAAACATACCATAGCACCTTGCCAACTTCAACACAACATGTTTATTGAATAATTAATTAATTTTAAAATTTTGATTTCAACAAATGATATATTCTCAAATATTCCATCAGATTCTTTATTTTCCTTCAGAAAAAAAACATTTCTGGTTTTTTTGAAAATTTCAACATTTCTGAAAATAATATAATAATTAGTGTTGAACTGGCCTAGGTACTATGGTATTTGAAAACAACACAAGCTACACATTTAAGTTTCATAGGCCCATGCCATCAGCTTTTTCTTCACACTTTGCCTCATGCCATAATATTTCATGGAATATTGCCACATGATCTCATCCCTAATGGTAAGCTCCCAAAAGTTTAAATGTCATTTAGGGTCTACCAACAAATGTCCTTGGAGTCTGATCTTGCCACCAAAGAGGGGGCTTTGATGATTTGTACCAAGCCTTCAACTAGGTGTTTTCTCCCTTAAGATGCACCATCTCACAAAGGCTTTGCTTTCATGCACAGCCATATCACAGTTTGATTCATGAAAATTTGGTTGTGGCATGCTGGTTGGTGATCTCTCGCCAGGTCCTCAACACAGGCTCAAATAGGAAAATTTTGAAAAAGGTAAGGAGTCTAAGCGATGAATTCATATCATATCTATTACATGCCCCAAGTTGCGAATACGAGTGATGATACCAGGTGCAGGCCTATATACTGGTAGTACAGGGGGCAGCTTCAACACATGTATATCAAATAATAATTAATTTTTAAAATTCCAAAAATTATATTTTAATATTTCCAAAAGATTCTTCATTTTCTTTCACAAAACTTTGTTAGAACTTTGAAGAAGGGCTTTTTTTTGGGGAAATTAATTTCAACATTTTTACAAGTAAAATAACTAATGTGTAAGCTGCCAAGGCAGTAGGGTATATACCAGACCAACACTTGTTTGACAGTGTTGGCCAGTTATTTGAAACAAGAACAGACCCCCCTGACGGTCATTAGGGCAGTTCTTAGAAAAATCAAAGAACTGGTTAAAGGGTATGTAGTCACCCAATATTGAGTGTAAAAAAATCAAATAACCGGCCAGAAGTCACGCCAATTCGTTCTTTCATGGCAGCCACAGGTTCTTTAAGATTTTTTGAAAGGACTGGGACCAACGGTTGTTTAAAAATTCAAATCACCTCACAACATTGGTTTGACCTTGCCACAAACAGGGCCATTAGGTGATGAGGCAGAGCTTGTTACGCTAGAAGTTGCTTTGGGAATTCCTGTTTTAAATGCGGATGGAATTTGAGGACAAACTGGTAACATTGTCAAATTTTCCCAGTAAAATCCTAATTACAAAGATGATTGTACACAAAATTTTACTAGCAATTAGGTACTATCTAATTAGCAGGCTATTAATTAGCGTTAGCAGAACTAATTAGGTATTTCTTTAGTTAATTAGTGGTGACGGCGATTGTGACGACGATGATGAGCGTGATGAGCATGGCGTCGACGACGGTGGTGTCGTCTGTGCCCGTGGTGCCTCCGGCGATGATGGCGACGACGATGTCTAGTCCTCCTTTTTTTTCTCTGGTGCCTACAAGGCTTCTTCAATTTGTGGCGGTGTCGCTTGGCATGTGTCCGACACCAACGTTGGCTCCTATGGTGTCCTCTGCCCAAAATAATTTTTACCAGACAATTGCAAACCCAAAGTTACGATCAGCGCCATGATAACTAAACCCATCATCACTCCAGCGCTCTTAAATATAGTCTCAAATTTATACCAAAGATTCAAACTTGAAATTTTTTAATTATTTATTTTCGAGAATTTCATAAAGTGGGTTTAATTATTTTCAAGCTAGAACATCAAACAAACTTGAATAATTTAGAAACGGGTTTATATACTTTTCTAGTCGAATTCAAAGTGACCCTGCTTAGACATGGAATATATTGTAAGGTTTCATATTTCATGAATTCCAGAGATTTCTCTATAAAGTTCATATTACAATAATTCTACATGACAACATTTGGTTGTGTACTTATAGAATCATAATTTGATGCTTACTTTAAGTTTGCTTGATTTCTCGCTTGAAAATAATTTAGAAACATGGGTTTATAAACTTTTCTAGTCTAATCCAAAGTCTGCTTAGACATGGAATATTGTAAGATATCATAATTCACCAACACCAGAGATTGGTCTATAAAGTTCATATTATATTAACTCTATATGACAATTACATTTGGTTGGGTAGTTATAGAACTTGATAAAAATTTCTTACTTTCTGGTAGCAGTAAGTGCGTATCGGTCGTTGTCATCTTTTTCAAGCTTGCCCAACTTGACAAGCCTGTTGATGACTTTGCCTACGGATTTTTTGTAATCAGAAGGGAGTTGTTCACCCCAGGTACTATGAACCTTCTTGATGATCGTTGACACTTTGGAGCCTTTGTTCTGTTTCAGGTCAGTCAGGGCGCTGCTGACCATCTGTGAATACTGGGGCCGTTGCAATACTAGCGCCTTCATGCCAGCTCTCGGTTTTCCAGAGAGTTGAGAACCTTTACTAGACCCCATTGCTACTGTTTCAATATACACAAAGAGAAGAGTTGTCTGAGGACTTAAAAGGACATGAAGCTGCTGCAATCTCAATACTGTGGATCTATTGAAATCCTGAATGTATATGGGAAGACTCAGCTGTGATAGGCTTGATGCAACTTCACACGGACCGTGATGAACTCTGAAGAATTGTGTCAGTTGGTCACAGACGTTGTCACACGGATTGATCCTTGAGTAGTACCGAGCCTGCAGCACCAGATCCTGGTTTTTTAATTCAGCACAGCTGCTCATGCATGCATGTACTTCTTCCCTAAACGTCACGTTTGTGAGTTGAAGCAACAGCTAGGATTTGAGGTTGAACGTTGTGACTGATCAAAAGTTTTGATTCCAAAGTTTACGCTATTTCAGTTTTGTTGCGTCCCATCTCATCATCCTTGTGCAAAGTTTGTACACTTTCCCACCCGCTGCTCAAATCGCTTCAAATCTCGATTCCAAGAGCCGCATGCGGCCTTCAAAGGGTTTCAGCAAACTAGATCGAACCGGAAAATGGGGTTCGCGTTTTACTACCTACCAACTAACAACCGGCTGCCCACCGTAGTTCTACTTCCTACCGTAGTTGCCCTCAATACCTGAACAGATGTGGATGAATTATTTGTCGACACCTCTTTTCTTGATGGATGATGTTTAATTTCATTCAAATCCTAGCCAAAAACTAGATGGATGTAATTGTATAATTTCGTTGAAGGAATCAATGAAAATCCTCATCGCCTAGAGTTATAATAATATATTTTGACGTTTCAAAATTACCCTTTGATTTCATATTTTGAGTCTTGGATTAGTATGTGATTTAACCACTGTCAGTCTAGTACTAACTTTTGAACATACCAAGTTGGTCATAGTTTTGGATACTTATCAAACTTCGGTTTCATGATATTACACTCTACCAATAACAATCTCTTGATGAGAAAATGAAGTAATTTTGTGGAAATTAAGTTCCATTCAAATGAAAATATCAAATGACATTGCATCCAACTTGAATTGAATTGAATTCAAATTCAGAATTTCATTTTGAATTCAATTCAATGAAATTTCAATTTGCATCCCCATTCTCTTCAATGAATAATCTACCCATTTGATAGTGAAAGTATATTTGAATTTATTAACTTTGTCCGGAGGGAAAAAACTTAGCATGATTGTAAAATTTTGGGGTATTTTTTGAGCAAACTTGTTAGAAATGTATGGGTGATAGTTGGAGACCTAGTTGAATTCTCTAAACTATGGTTTTTTGTGGAGCTTATCTTGCACACAAAATTCCTTGGTTACAAAATTTCATTTATTTTTTTAATTTTTAAGAAAAATTGTTTAGGTGAAGTGTTTGGCTACTATTTGCTTGTGTTGGGGGGTGAAGGTGGCATATTTTCTTTTGGTTTGGTCAATCCAATTGATTATTTTAATAATTTTTCTATCTTGAAATGGGGAAAGTAATTTGTGGTCATAACCTTTTGGCAAAAACTTAAAAAATGTTTTTTGTTTGTGTAATAACAATTTTTTTGTGCCAAAATTTATGCTTGACTATAGTTTGCAACACAATCTCAAACATGCAGTAACAAATGTGTTAACATGACAAATTTCATGGTAAAACAATGTGAAATCTAGATGAAGTAAGCTAATAAATAGAAATATTAGTTTTTCCCAAAAAGTTGTACCCTATAATCTTTTGCATTTCATTAGAAAAAAATGGAAGTAATTTCCCAAGTGGAAATTGAAAAATTGATGAGAGGGTGGATCTACATGGTTTTTGGTGGAAACAAAATCTTTGCAATAAACTAATCACAAATTACAATTAGGCCAAATTATCTACAAATCACACACATGAGAATTTGTGAAGGTTTCAAAACATGTAATCATACAAAAAATGTCATTGATGGCAAGATCAAAGTCCTTACCAAAGACTATAGTCTATACATGACCTCAATGTATGATTCTTCATAAAAGACAAGAACCACCCAACACTAGTTTGAAGCTCACAAATGTATCACACAATTGAAACAAGGAAGCTAAACAACCTTATGACTTCAGTGAGCTCTAGTGAACATGAGTTTCAAACTTGTAAAAGACTGCCATAACACAAGTTTGCAACAAACAAAAATGTAGTAGCACCGAAGACTGCCCTAATATAACTTTGTAGCAAAAAAATCTTTAGAATGCAATAGAGGCATCAAACTTTGAAAAACACAACTCAAAGTTCTTTGAAGCTTTTACACACTCAAAATGCAAGCAAAAAGTTGTACATGATGACATACCTTCTTCGCGATTCGATCTCCTCCTCTTAGGTCGCATAGATTTTTTGCCTTTCAAGAGCTTTGCAATAAACATTACGAATGTAAAACAATCCCTAGCTTTGAATGCATGAACCCAGAAAACTATCAAATCAAGTCCAAAATAGCAAAAAGAGGTTGTACCTAGATCTTCTTGAAGCCTTTTTTTTTTCTTTCTTGATCTCCACTGTGCAACTCCACAAACGTTTCTGAAATTGAAAACTTACCCTACAACCCTTACTCCCATAGAAAACATGAAATATTTATTGGTGCCAATCCTTCTTTCATTACTTGCATAACTACTAGCAATCACATGGCCTTCAACTACAAGGGAAGGGAGGTGCAGAGGGGGGGGGGCTATGGATGGCGAGGGTAATGGCATCCAAAGGACATAGGTAGTCAATTGTGGGAGTGATAGGTCTAGATCATCCATTGAATGGTTAGCTTGTAACCAATCAAAACCCTAGCATCTTAGCAACTGATGCAATTATGAATGTCCCAAACACTTAAAGACCTTTGTAAGGCACTTTTGTTCTGTTGCCATTGTGTTACATGTTGCCCCAGCAACCATATTTTTAAATTAAAAGGATGGATAACTTCATCAATTTTCATGATTTTGTGTTAACGTTACTGTAGCTATTGCACAATGAGCTACTTTTTCATACCAATAAACAACACACCAAGAAATATCAAACTTGGTCTAATCCCACATACTTACACAACATAGGTAAAAGATGGGGATACCTAGCATTTACCTTATGATTTACCTTATCATTATAATTAGATAATTGTAAGGTACAAAGTGACTAAAGCAGAATTTATCAAAAGTAAAGGTTGGTAAATCGAAATATATCCAAACAAATATTTTTCCTTAAGACCTTTAACACACATTTGATAATATGCTCAAAGGCATTCATAAAATGGCAAATGGTTAAAGAAGTTTCAAGGGTATGAGGAATGGTCTTGTTCAAGGGTGTTAATGAAAAGAAATGAAAGTAACAAGACATGCATGAAAATATTTATTAACCAATCACCATTACTCAAACAAAATCCATCAAACAATGTGAATTACAAAATATTGAAGTGCATATGATCTATAGGATGAGTTTTGCACATACTGAGCTATTCCATAAGATGAAAAGAGATGGATCTAGAGGGCACCTTATCCAGTAAAATTTATTTTCAGCAAAGGGTGAGGCATTTTGTGTAAGGTAGCATTGTCGTGGGCATTACTGTGCAAGGTGGAGTCAAGGTAGGCTTGGTTTGGATAATATTTGCAGGTAATGGGATTACATGGTATAAAAATTGACGATTTTTAATTTTTTAGAAAAGTTCATGATACCTGTTATATCAGGGGTATCTGACAAGTATCATGGGGGAGAAAAGCAAAACCCCATGAATGAAAATGAAATGCCCACAGGTGTGTGGGTTTTGTTTTTCAAAATGCCCCACAAGTTTTTAAGCTCGATGAATGGTCCTCCAAATACATTACAAATCTTGACAGAGGTTTTCATAAAATTTGAAATGTTCACTCTGGTGGACATTTTGCTTTTGTTTTTTGCTTTTATACCTAGTGGATACCAACAAAGTACCATGCTAAAAAAAGTTTAACTAATTTTCTGCCATTTTTTTTGGCTGGTAATTTACATGGGATAATGCTCCACTCTGAGGGGGTTACTAACACTTTTTTGTGTTGTTTGCACTAAAGTTTGCCAGTTTACAATTAGTGTTGGACACTTACTAGAAATTGCACCCAATGATCCACAATTTTATGTATATATAGTATAATATATTATTCTATAAACATAATCATGATTTTCAAAAATCAAAGAACTTGTTTTGATACATAATAGTGGTTCTCTAAAAAATCTAAGAACTGATCAAAGAACCATCTATATAATTGTCTGTTGTTTGTTGGACATTTCATGAAAATCCTCAACTCTTTGAGGGTTTTTTCAATACCCAAAACTGGAGGTTCTTCAATTCTAAAAAATCAAAAATTGAAGGTTACTAGCATTGTTAGTTGGATATCACACATTAAAGTTAAGTTCAGATATCAATAAGCTATATTCTGAAATAAATAAATAAATAAATATGCATAAAAGTTTTTTGACAGTTTATTTCTTGGACATGAATCCAAGTTCAATTTTGCTCTTTCAACGGATATGAATTTGTTAAATTTTAAATTTATATTAATTACATATGCATACAAAGGTTATGCTTACTCAAAATCTAGATGATCACAATTCTTTTTCCAGACACAAGATGTACACATTCCTAAATTAAAGTAATTTATGAGGAGCTGAACCCTAGCTTTTAAAGAACTCTGACCATTGCAAGGCAAGCTCGGTGCCCCAACCACAATCCAACCCTGACCCCAATTACCCCAAACAAAAACCCTGCATGTATAATAACTGGCGAAGATATTATTCATACCCAAAATCCTATAAAAAGTTACAACCAAATATGCATATTGCAAGGTGGTAGTTGAGATGAATATACAGATGTATAAGGATATACACAGGACTTAAGTCTGCTGGTTAGCTACAATGCTGGATATGGGAAAAAGGGAAAATCTGGATACGCATAAAGGTTAATAACTGACACTCACTAGTATATCCAGTCAACACTGGTTATCAGAGAAATCAAATAACCAGCCTAGCGCTGGTTACAACAATGTGACTGGTTTCTGGACTGCATTGTCCAACGTGTTACTTGCTCATTGGTTTAGAGGAGGGGGTTTATAACACATAATTTTCTTCCTTCTCTCCTCTAGTTTTTAGTCTCTTTCTCATTGGTCCAGAAACTGGTTACACCCCATAACCGTCCAGAGGAGCTGGATTTTTGAAATAGTCTGGACACATTAACACCTCAACTATATTCCTATATTTGGTAATCTGGCTCCTCACATCACCTAATATACAACCACTGATTGCATGCCACACAGCCATTCACTAATTGAACAGTCTGCCTGTCAATTTTCCAACCAGCCCTACACATTATAAAAGCCAAGTGGACGTTAAGTTAACACAAAGGCAAGGGCCACTTGGTTACATTAGAAAGATGGCTTCACAATATGGCACATGAGCATCATCAGAAGTAGGCAGCTCACACCAAAAAGACTACACATTAACTTATCATTCATACCCTAATAAAAGGGTGGCTTTTCTGTGACCCATTTTTGGCCCCTTGCTTTTGTTGGCCCTCTTGGTCATTTTGCACACAAAACTCATCTCCTTTGATCACAGCTGTGTACGCTAGTTAGATCTAAATTAATTAGTTGTGAGGACCCCAAAAATTCAATTTATTTGTCTTGGTGATGGGCTTTTTCAACCAGCCCATCACAAAAAAGTGTGTTCTAAGTTGGGGCACTCCCAAAAGGCAAACACTAAACAGTAGCAACGAATTAAATATGGCACAGTTTACGATGCACCTTGATAATCAAGTTTGCAGACCCCCATGACCTGAACCTCATTGTTTACCAAGCCTACTTTGGCTAATCGAACCTGGTTGGACCCCCCGCAACCCCTCGAAGCCCACCTGCCATTTCCTTTGGCTCGCCCCTCACAATTGAACCTCACCCCAGCTCACCCAAAGACTTTTTTCCCACCTACCCACCACTCCAAATCCCATTCCCTAGCTCCCAAGGATCATCTCCCCCCCTCCCAGGCCCACCTTCTCCCTAGCCCTCTCTCCTCCCTGAAGAATCATCCTCAAGCCCACCTCCTCCCCGGCCACTATCCATCCCCAGAGATTCATCTCCTCCCTGATCCCACCTTCTTTCCGGGGAGTGTCCTCTCCCCAGCCCACATCCTCTCCCTGGCCCCATTTTCTCCTTGGGCCCACCTTCTTCTTCAGGAACATCTTCCCTAGCCTACATCCCCTCCCTAGGCTCACCTTCTCCCCCAAGAAGGTCTTCTCCTTAGCCCCATCTTCCCAGGGATGCATTTCTCCCCAGGGAATGTATTCTCCCCAACCCCATCTCCTCCTCCATCCCAAGGGACACATCTTCTCCCTAGGGAATGTTTTCTCCCGGGCACACATCTTCTCGTTGACCCCACCCTTCCCCACCCGCCTTCTCCCCACGGATCATCTTCTCCCTAGCCCCATATCTCTAAAGACACATCTTCTCCTTAGGGAACGTCTTCTCCAACCCCTTTTCCTCTTCCATTCTCCCCAACCCCTTCTCCTCTTCCATCCTTGAGGACACATCTTCTCCCCAAAGAACATCTTTTCCCTTGCCCACACCCCCTCCCTAGCCCATCTCCTCCCCAACCACTATCCATCCTAGGGAGACATCTTCTCCCCAAGGAACACCTTAATGTTTTAAAAATTGTCACAATTTTCAAGGCATAATGTTTCCATGAAAAGTTAAGTATTATGTGTAGAGATGGATTTCATCATAAAACCTAGCTTAGATGGAGCATATGGTTGTTTGACATCCACCGAGTTTCCCCAAGGAAGAATTATCCATCCATTTTTGGGAAGAAAAATAAAGTTTGTGAAGTGATGGTGTTTGATCTCATTATAACTGATACAAAATTGATAGCAACATCAAATATTTTAAACCTTGTGGACAGAAGAAATTCGCTCCTTTCAAGCAAGGCGCAATCTCTTTTAATTCTTTCCACTTCTATTTGTTGTACTTTGATTATTGTCACAATTTGAATGGAAGTTTTCTCTTTTTTTTTCTTTTTTCGTGTTGCACACTTGTAATTCAATCTTATTTAATGTTGTTACAGAAGTGATGGATTTTTAAATTGACAGTATCTGTGAAGTTCTCTAATCGAATTGATGTGCCAAGTGGAAATTTTGCATGTTTATATATTGAATTACAACACCCTCCCCAAGGTCACTTTAATTATCATGACCTCCGCTAGGTGAAAAGACAAACAAGTGGGCATGGCTTCCACAAATATTGTTCATACATGATCATTCCATGGTCGAAAGTACCTAATTTTTTAGATGGTGAATGTAATTGACCTAGAAAACAACTGTAATTTTTTCTAAGAAAGATACATCAATTCTTCCTAGTTCGTTTCAGGCGCCTAGAATTAATAGTTGCTTCACAATGTCAACATACCATTGTGCATTTGGGCCTAAGGACCAATGGGTGGAAAATCTAGTAATGGATCAACCAAGAAGCCAACCCTAAGAAAGGCAAAGTAAGCGCACAACAAATCCATCAAGACTAGTTGTCAATCTACCTTTACGATTGGATAAAATGATGTTGCACCTAACCTTGAACTTCTACACTATTATTGCATGGTACATGTTGACAGCCAAGGTGTTCCCTATCATAGCCATCGGGCCACAATGTTTAAAGGTATGCACTTGGAGTATGCGCCATAATTAGGGCAAACCATGAAAGATTGGATAATGGACAATGTTAAGCTTGGTCTATCCACCACATAAATCATGGCGAAACATGAACAACATTGCTTTGACGAGGATTCCACTGAAAAATCATGGACTTGTAGTCATTTTGTCCCCCTACATGATATTCGCAAGGCTATGGATTTGTATGCTAGTTTGGAGTACAAATGTCACATGGATGTTGCAACTAGCATCAAGCTTTGGGTAGACGCAAATCCCAAAAACATTTTTTCCTTCCAATAGGAAGCATTTAGCTCGAGATCATCTAGCCTCAAATTTACTTTCAACATCTAGACTTCACACCAAAGAAAATTAATGGTGGATCTAGGCCATGAAAATGTTGTTGCTTGTGATGCAACTTTTGGAACAAATGACAAGATATTATCAACAATTTTCCTTCAATACCTCATCTTTTCAGGATCAACATGGGCATTTTGCTTGTCACAATTCCCGTTGTATACACACATGGTCTTTGATGAGTGGCAAAATGGCGTTCTTACGACCTAGATCATATCCACTCAAAACAAGAATGTGAATCTTCAACAATGGTTAACAACCCTAAAGGCCAAACTCCAACATTATTTTTTTGAATGGAATCCTAATGCATTTATTGTTGACGACGTTGATGTAGAATTAAATGCAATCAAATAAATATAACTCTTACATGTCCCTGGGATAATTGCGGACAAAGGTGGACACCCTTCCTTTGAGAAGGCAATATATGTTTTGAAACAAACTCCCTTAGGGAAAGTAATTGTGCCCAAGAATTTCCAGGGATATAGTTCACCACCATGTTCTTCCAAGGGAATCCATTTTCTACCTTGGGGGGGGGGGGCGTAAATTCCTAGAAATGAAATCTAGGGATGAAGGTTCTAAGGATAGATTTCCCCAAGGAGCAGGGATTGGGTAAATTCAATCCAGTGAGGAACATAAATTTTCCTAGGAAATTAATGGCAAGGTTCAATTTGGTCTAGTAATTCCACATGGTCTTGGAGAAAATAATACTTGTTTGTTGTCATGTATAGAGTGTGTTTTCCACACTTGATTGTGTTCCTCTACTTTTGGCACATTCATCGAGCTTGGCTAAAGTATTCTTTCAAGAAAATTGTTGATCACATGGTTCATTTGCACATCTTCATTGAAATAGGGGATGTCATGTACCTAAAAGGGGTTGGAGTATACTTAAGAACATGTTTAACACAAGTTGAAGCTAAAAGAAAGGCCTTGAATAAACTTTCTTAACTTTGCACCAAATATCCATCAACTAAACCATTTTTTATTACATTGATGCATATTGGGCATTAAAAGTCGACATGTGGTGCACAGGTGTGAGGAATATATAGTATGCCTAACAGGACATTAATGCAGATGTAGAAGCTTATCATAAAAACTTGAAAGAAAGGCTGAAAAGCATGAAATACAAGTTGGAAAGCCAAATATTAGATTGGTTGATTCATCAACTAGTTTCCAACATGGTCATTCATTGTACTAATATGTGGGCACATGTGCAAATGGGGAGGGTCCTTTCATAATCAACATGTAGAAAAGTATTTTGTCCAATGCATGGTGGTTGGCATAAGAAATCATGTGTTCGAGCACATCCATCTTTCAGCATCCAAGAGCATGGAACCAACAATTGTGTAATCACAATTTGGGACTTTCGCACAAATGTAACTCCCAAAGTGGGAATGCACTTGGGAGTCATTGGCTCCATCTCTTGCACTCTCCCCATTTGTGAGAGTGTGTTTCACACCCAAACACACTTTCTTGGCCTCATAAGCCCTTGCGTTCCACACTTAGTCGTGAACCCAATGTTGGGGTTGCAACAATATTTCCAATTATCTTATTTCAAGGTTGATTCCAACCTGTTGTTGCTCTACAATATGAATAGCAAGGCCTTCCCCATCCATTGTGTGAAACTATCCTCCTTCACTAACAAAAGGTACATCCCCACCTTCTCACTACAACATTTTGTTCATTTGCTTCTTCATATTATTTGTCAATACAGTTGTCATATTTCATAAACAAAAGTGGTCAACACATGTAATAACAATTTTTTATACTTTTTTTAGTTTTAAAATGAAAGAAAAAATTGCAAAATAATAAAAACTTTGGAAATAATAAAACCCAATTTTCTAGTGAAAACAAATGGCTTCTATCGAGTCTTTTAGGAAAAGAGCTACTAAACCAAAAATTATAGTTTGGTATCCATGGAATGGTTGTTAAATGTTAAACCCACCCAATGAATTCTTGAGTGTTTTTGGGTATTTGATTGAAAATTGGTATAGACTTGATGAACACCTCAAGTCTACTCATTGTTAATGACAAACAGTCACTTCAAAACATGGGAAAAACAATTAAGCAAATAGCCTACTATTATCTCTTAAGCAAAACTAATCACTTGCAATGAATAATTTTACAACATCACCAAAAACCGGCAAACACAATAACAAGTAGGAAAGACAACTTCAACACAAATTACAACACAAAACTTGAATAAAAAATAAAACTAACTTACATTCCAATAGCTTTTGAAAGCAAAAAATTACATTACAATTGCATCAAAAAACAATGACAAAAAATATCCTTCGACCTTCCTCATGAGAAGATTTCAAGGCCGTAAGAAAATGACAAAGGTCCTAAAAAAATGAAAATCCTAAAAATCTTCCTAAACTCCTAGTTGCCCAATCTTATCTTACATCTAGAATCTAGAACTAGAGTTAAAGGTTATAGTTAAATTTTTTGGTTCTATAAATAAACAACTCTCAAAATTGGTTCAGTACCAATTGTTGGTTATGTACAATTATTAGTTCTATCATAATTTCGATTCTATTATAAAATTGATAAAGCATGATTTTTGGTTCCAAAATTACAACTCCTCAAAATTAACCTAGAAACTTTTTTAATTTTAATAACCTTTTTAAAATACTATGAAACTCAAGATAGTTCCTAAAAAGACCATGAATGCACACTTGTTTGGGTTCAAACTAATACCAAATTTTTTTGCACTTAAAAAAACATTCTCTAAGTTTTTCATGGTGTGTGGACATATCAATTGGTTTTGTGATGCAAATATAATTTGGAACCTTTATTGACATGAAAATCCCCACATAATATTAAATAACCCATGACAAAACCCATACACCTATTGATTAATTTGAAGTAGTACAATAAAATATATCAATTCACTATTATAATTCATGGTTTTTTAAAAGGTTCAAATTGACTAATGACATTTTGACTAATGGACATGTACATTTTGACAAAAGGCCAAAGGCTTGAATGACACATGTATTTATTAACTTATCAACTTGACTATAGTGGTGCATTTGACAAGATACACATAGTCAAGTTATACAACTTTAGTCAAAATGGCTAATGGCTTTTAGTTAAATTGAACATTTAGTCAAAATGGCTAATGATCTTTAATAAAAATGACCAATGGTCTTTAGTCAAGTTGAACATTTAATCAAGATGGCCAATGATCTTTAATAAAATACAACATGGTTTATTACCTTATGAATCTACCTCCTATCTACTCATCCACCTATTTACTTAATTAGTTACTTACCTACTTATTACCCACCCACCTTTTATTTAACTACTTATACTTTATCACCTATCTACCTACATACCTACCTATATTTTTCACTTTCATACAACCTATCTATTTACCTACCCACCTATTAACATATTATTTATTTCCCTATCCATCCACTTATTTATAAAATTTTAGCCACTAAATGTAACTATTAGGTTTAACCATTATGTTTAGCCACTAGATTTAGTCATTAGGTTTACCCAAATTTTAACCATTAAGTTTATTTCAAATTTACCCACTATGTTTCGTCATTAAATTTGGCACTAAATTTAGTTTCAGTTGAACCATTAAATTTTGCCAATAGGTATAGCCTAAATTTAACCATTAAGTATAGCCTAGGTTTATCCAATATGTTTAACCACTAGAGTTACTCATTAGGTTTAATTTAGATTTAACCATTATGTTTAGCCTAAGTTTAGGCACTATGTTTAATTAAGGTTTAGTCATTAAATTTATCAATTAGGTTCAACCACTATGTTCAACCATTAGATTTAATCATTAAATTTAATCAAGGTTTAACCATTAATTTAAATCACTAAGTTTAACAATTAAGTTTAACCATTACATTTAGCCATTAGTTTAAATCAATTAATGTAACCACTAGGTTTAACCATTAGTTTAAGTCGATGAGTTTAGCCACTAGGTTTAGCCATTAATTTAAATCGTTGAATTTAGTTATTAGATTTAGACATTAGTTTCAGTCGATGAGTTTAGCCACTAGGTTTAACCATTAGTTTAAGTCATTGAATTTAGCCACTAGAATTAACCATTAGTTTAAGTTCCTTAGTTTAGCTATTAAGTTTAGCAATTAGTTTAAGTCATTGAATTTAATCATTAGGTTTAACAATTAATTTAAGTCGCTAAGTATAACCATTAATTTAAGTCATTAAGTTTAGCCATTAGTTTAAATTGTTAGGTTTAACCACTAGGTTTAACCATTAATTTAAGTTGTTGAATTTAGCCACTAAGTTTAACCATTAGTTTAAGTTGTTGAATTTAGCCACTAAGTTTAACCATTAGTTTAAGTTGTTGAATTTAGCCACTAGGTTTAGCCATTAGTTTAAGTCTTTGAATTTAGCCACTAGGTTTAATCATTAATTAAATTGTTAAATTTAGCCATTAGGTTTAGCCATTATGTTAAATCACTGAATTTAATCACTAGTTGTCGTCTAGGTTTAGCCATTATGTTTAATGATGTGAAATAAACATGTGAAATAAAAAAACTTGTTAAAAGTTGAACACCTTTAATGTTATAGTCCATTGGTAAGCACTTGGTTTATCATTGTGAAGGTTTAGGGTTCGATTCCTTATACTTATAACCTATGTGCATGCTTAAAAAGGCTAAGGTAAGCAAGTTAAACTAAGCTAGTGAGGTTAAGTTAGGTTAAGTGAAGTAGGTTAAGTTAGGTTAGGTTAACACCTACCTACCTAAGTGCCTTTTTCAACCTACCTACTTATTTACCTACTTACTTATTAATTTTAAAAATAATAATCCAATTTTAATTTTTTTAAAGTATAAAATTGACTTAGTCAAGTGGTCCATTATCTACCAGTTGAATAGTTAGTCATTTTGTTAATCATTCTACTAATCAAAATGACAAGGTCCAATTTGACTACCCAATCATGCAGGACATGGCCAAAATAACTTGTCCAAATTGATATGGTGGTTTTTTTTATGCCTGTCACTTTTGGGTTTTTTTTCTAGAAAACCCAATCGAAAAAACCATGAATTGTAGTAATGATTTCAAGCTAAAAAGATGATTGTTGGATTGGAAAAACAAGTGTATAATTTGTTTCACTTTTTTTTATGGTCCCCCTTTAAATCAGATATGCAACCTGACCCTAAATTACAAATCCATCTTGTAATTCCATTGAACTACATACAAAGGCTACAAGTTCCTTAACTTTGACTCCTTTTTTTTGCCATAATTTCCACAACAATTCAAAGCAAAACTACATTCAAAATTAGTAGGTATCTTCAATGTATGGTAGGTTGACATTAATCAACATCTTAGTTTTGCAAACATGTGGTGTATAAGTGTATTGTCCACTACACAATGATGAAATAAGGGCATCACAAATTTTGATGCATGCACCAAATGTGGATAAAAATAAGCAATGCCTTGATCTAGAAGGCTAACATAAGACACACCATCCCTTCGATTACCTTGGCCCCATCTTTGATAATAATGACCTCCAACAACAATTGACCCTAGTTCATATGTGTTTCCCCAATCATCAGTTAAACCATTTACATTCACTTCAAATAGCAGCTTTTCACAACAATCAACATAGAACTCACAGTCCTCATTACCTAGAGCTACGTTCACAACAAAATTGTTCCCAATATTTAATTATTGTACAATTTCATTGCCATTACCTCCATGCTCCCAATCATCCTCTTCATTAGCCCTTTCAGCAACACTTTGGATGTATCTAGGGTTCAAAGGGACAATGAAATGAACTTTCCATATTCTAGCATGGTGTAAAAATGTGCACCTCTCATAATCTTCATTGATGCAAAATGCACAAAAGCAAGAAAGGTCTCTAATGGCCAATTTAGTTTGATCCCTTTTGGAACAAAACCCCACACAATGAATTTGGTGTGTGCCTATCAAAGTTTTTGTTGCCCATTGGTTGTCACGATATGCCAAAAGACTCATTTCAGAAGACATATTGACATGGATGGATATGAAGAAGCCACAAAACCAATTTTGGTTACTTGAAAGAACTAAACAACATCTTCTACATTTCGTAGAAAATGCCCATGTGAGTTTAGCTATTTTGCTTGCAATGCACGCTTCACCATAGCCCCTGCCCCATTGTGCTCTCCCTTCCCATGACCATAATATCCCACAACCCCATAATAATATATAGGTACCAAGAAACAAAATAAAAAGGTCAAGCAGATTTGAATCAGCTTGTGCAACCATCACACCATACATAATTTTGTGTTGGTCTAAAGCCACCATCTACCATATGTTGCTAGTGCAAGCATAGGCAATGTTGCACAAATAAGCCATCATGCTTACCATCATCATACATGTAGAAATGTATTTCTTTCAACAATTGAATCTCCAACTTTTCAAGATCTGCATCTGGATTTAGTCGATAGGTTATGTGGACCAAGATGGTGATGCTCATTGAATGCCAATGTGCCTCTTGAATTTCATTTTTGATATGCAAAGGTGTAGTTGACGTGTACCATGTGTTCAAACACATTAGTTCAATATTCTTATCATGTACACATAAATATTCATAGCACCCTAGTATTATAAAAAACAAATATTGTTTCATAGAGTTGCATGTTAAATATGGCATTTCAACCTTTTGGTATTTCATAACCTAGGTTACCACACAAGACTAAACCTTTAATGAAGTTCATGAAATACTACAGTTAATGAAATATTAAGGTTTAGGAAGTTGTAAGAATTACCACCCATCACTTCCACTATTGGTATTTCACATTATGTCCAAGTGTGAAATGATGAATGGTATTTTTACACCACCTATAATACCAAGGGCATTATGGTCACCTATTCAAGGCTTGCAAACCAAAACAAACAACCAAATGAAGACAAAAAATGTGTAACAAGGTTTTGACAATAATGTACATACTTGGTCTTATAGTAAATAGTGTTTGGCATGTTGTTGATACACCTTCCTTGAGACTTGCAAGTTGCACATCTCCTTTCGATTTGGTGAAACTCTAGTTTGGTCCACCCAACATGCCCCAACAACACTTGTTGTGATAGAAGGAAGAATGTCAGAGCATTGCGCTTTAACCTTTGTCGCCCATTTTGAGTTGATGTTAATGTCAATTAGTTGACGTCTCCCTACTACAATAATGATGTTACGTTGATTTAATCCAAGGATGCATGTTGTCCTTGAGATTGAAGTGGTAGTTGCGTGTGTTGAGACCCAAATACTTAATGCTGTATGCTGTAACTAATTGATTTTTACTATTACCTTCCCTTACAAACTATAACCACACCTTCACATTCTCCACAATTTCAATTATTGTAACAACATCCTTTAGGCTCAACCAATGATCAAGCCTCACTATAGACATTAACTCATGATCCAAAACCTAAACTAGCATAACTTTTTGTTGGTTAACATCTCCACATTCTAATAATTGTTGTAGGATGGACTGAACAATGGAAGTACAATGTAACTTATGGGCTTGTTCTCCCCACTGTGGTCTAAGAAGTGCCTTCTTGGATGCTTTCAACAATCGTTTCAAACAAATTCGATAAATCCTTTTCCTTTTTGTAGCTTCTTGTTTATGTTGCACCACAATCCTTTCCCTCTAGCTAGGTCTAACACCTCCCCTTTTGTCACTGTATTTCTTGTTTGCCATGGACATAGACCTACAATTTAAAGCCCCATGTTCATTAGTGTTGTACATGAATAAACAAGTTGACATATATCATGCATGATGACACATTTTGAAGTCTAAGAAGACATATACAACAAGTATTGTGAATCGCTTTAATTCCAAAATGAGCATGCAAGAAAACCAAATGTACAATTGAATTTTAACCAAATGACATATCAAAATCCAACATACTTCAATATCCTTGGAACCAAAAGTCCACCCCACTTGTACTCCACACACTTAATATGTTATTTTATATTGTTGAACCCAAGCAAAAGTTGACAAGGACTTGTTAAAATCAAAGCACACATGAATAATTGCAAGACTGCAAGTTAAAAAAAACCTCCAAAAACATCACAATGGAAATTTGAGACATAATCATGCATGCTTCCTTCCACCATTGACATAATAGAAATAACCAAGATTCTTCTGTACCTAATTTCCTAGATACACAAACCAATGCCACCAAATTCATCCAATCCACCAAGTGCAATTAGGTGATGAGGTGTCAGAATCATAATCATTAAAATATGTATCATATTCAAGTTCATGGTTTTCCCATAACCATTTTTTGTATTCTTCATTGCACTTTACATCACATGCATTTTCAAAAATTTCCAACTAGCAAAAAGTCAATCCACATTGTCGTCGACAAGATTCTACCAAGCTTTATTACAAAAACATAATTGTTGGGGCACTTGATATCATCTTTGCCATGGGAGATATCATGGATCTTGGTCCAAATGAGATTCAAAATTAAATTGTTAGGCAAGATAATTGACAAACCCCCCACTGAATCTCATTACCTTTCACATCAATTTACAAAACCAATAAATTTAGAAATGTTCAATATGCAACCTCATTTAGTTAAGGCCCAAATCCATAATGAGCTTGTATTGGCAAATTAAACTCAAGTATTCTATACCTTGGATATGCCAAGATCTTTATTTTGGTAGTTTTGATATCAATGCAACAACTATTTCTTGAGTAGTGAATCAAACCATTTAAAGAATACAATATCAAATGAAAGGGAAGTTGCATCATGGGATAAAATTCATATCTACTTGTAGCATCCCTAACAATGATTACAAAGTTTTTCCATTATCGACATTAAACCCTAACAAATGCATCTTTACAAATGACGAGTTGCCTTCGTGAAACACTTATGACCTACTAAGGGCAACTTTTCAAAATTGTTATACACTTTTTTCCAATGTTATTTGTGTGCTCAACACTTCACAATTTTACTACAAATGTATAACCTTGATTCATGTTTAAAAACCTCAACTACCTCAATGGCACAAACACAAAAGTCATGTGTGAATGAAAGAATGTCTTATTGGCTTCTTGCATTCATGCATAATAGTACTGCATTTCTACAACAAACCCTTCATACACCTTGCCCAACATTACCACAAACAACACAATGCCTATTATGCTAGCAATGTTGGTGTAAGAATAGCAAGAGTGTGCAAGTGATGAAAGCACAATAAAGACTAATGATCCAACCTTAACACTTGATGAACATCAAGGTTTCATCTTCTCACAAATTGACCACCAACATTAGATCAACGATTCCACTTCATCCATCAATATGTACATCGAGTGAGTCATCCAACCACTCTTGAAATTATGTGCGAACAAAAATTTCATCTATTCATCATTTTCATCCATTGGTAATACATTTTAAAGCATACATCCACTGTTGTGATAGATTTCATCCATCATTACACATACATCCATTTTTTGATAGATTTCATCCAAAAATGATTTCATCCTTGATGATTGTGCACATGAATTAAATGGACATCATCTTTTTTTTCATCTAGTAAAGATATTTCATCCAATCACGTGATTTGATGGATTAACACAATATTGTGTTGTATATGGGGGAAGTATCCACCAATGGCAAAAAAATATTGACCATTTAAAAAATTATGGACAAGTGGCACATTTTCGTCCACCTTCAATACCTTGATGGGCACTTTGTTTTTTATATTTCTTTGGTATTCACTATAACTTAAGTTAGAGACATGGCTTCAATCCAACTCCAAAACCACAACCTTATAATGTTTATATTCAATAAAAAACTTGATAGGGCACTAATATACTTCCTTAGTAACACCTTCAAAATTGGTTTCATACCATTCCTTAATAAAATAAGGTATTTTCCTATGTGGACAATTTTCAACAATTTCAAAAGGCTCCAAATACACAAGTTTGCATTGTCATTGTTAATGGATGGGCCTAAAAATTTGTGAAAAGATGCATCTAATGGATATTGATGAGAATACACGGATTTTTTGTAAATAAATAATTTTAAACGTAATATTTTCATACATGTATGAGGTATTTATTTTGCCGGACATAAATTTGGTTTTCTTACAATACTACCAAAACACCACTTATATTCATAACTATGGATATATCTCAACATTTTTGTGATGTGTTTGTTGCATATTACATTATTGTAATTTCAAATTTTCATTAAAAAACACCTAACATTGTGTTATATGGTATTTTGTTCAAAAAATCACATGGAAAACTGTGTGGGATAATATTTTTTATACACTTAAGAAAACCATGACCCAGGAGTCCATGTAATGGAAATTTGACACTTAGATGTGCTTGGTTGAATCCTTCAAATAATTGTTGCAAACAGAGGAGGATGAACATTTTAAAATATGAACCAAGCATCTATTAGCAATAGAAGCTTGGAATGATGAATTGTTTAAGTTAAAAACAATGAAACGATGCAAGATTGTGTATTACGTACAACATGACGAAGGGCAATCAACACCCAACTCTATTGCCATCGCCATTGCCTTTATTAGATTTAAAGGAGTTTGATTATCTTGACTATCCATGTATTTTGTCCATCATGCCTTGCCCATTTTGTTGTAGGTTATTTGAGCCTGCTTGGGACTACAAGATTGTTTCTATAGGCATGCTTATCATTGATGGTATGCCATTGATCATTTTTCTAATTCTACTAAGTGTTTGTTTGAGGGTTGTGGGAAAGAAATGCATCTAGATTGGTGGATGCTTTTTGGCATGCAAAATCCTTGTGTTGTGGGGGAAAGGAGGCTAGGAGTATATTGGCCTAAAACAATTCCGACTTTTGGCCACTTTGAAGGTAAGTTCATCAATAATTCTAATGAACTTCATCATTAAAGGTCTTGTTGTGTGTTTTTGCAGCAATAGTTTCCTAAATCATTTAGGGTTTATTCCTCACATTCATAATGGATAGAAATGGTCCATGGCCAATATGGAAATGGTATAATAATTTAATTGCCATAATGGCCATCATAAGTCATGAAGTATTTACAATGTCCATGTTTTTTTCACACTAGATCAATCTTGATATCAAGTTTTTGCCAAATTTGGTGTGGGATTCTATTGAGTATGTCTTGAAATCTTGCACCACAATTTTTCCCTCTTTTGTCTTCAAATCTTGTGCCATAAATTCACTATCTATTAGACAAAAATCTTACGCCACAAATTCTCCTTATTCTATCTTCAAATCTTGCATGCCATAGATTCATTGTTTTCTATCATATATAAATCTTGCACCATTCCTTTTTCTTTCTGGTTACCATTGAGAACTTCTAGGTCATGTCCATAATCTTCCATTCAAATCCAATAGTATATTAAGGACCTCATTAATAGTCCACATGTTTACATTAGAATATTGTTTGAATTCTTTGAGTTTGTGATAGTTACTAAAGTTGAATCCCATGTATGCAAGCTTCCATTCAATTCTTATATACAGTACCCTCTATCATAAACAATCACTCAAACATCTATAATGCCAATTTTTTTTAAGCTTGAGTCTAGAAAAGTGCTTATAATAATCATTGGAACTTTCCCCATGTCCATGTATTCCTATCCTAAGTTTCATAACTTTTGGACAATCCTTGAAACCTTTCCAATGTCCATTTAATTTGATCTTCAGTCCCATGTGGTTATAATAGTAATTAAAAGTTTTGCAATGTCCTAGTTTGTTTATCTTAAATCCCATTCGTTTCTAACAATCCAATTAAAATACTTCCAATACCTTCAAATTTCCGCCAAAAGTCCTATAAACTTCTTAGAATCACTAAAACCTCTACCATGTCCATGTAACTTTATGTTGTGAGTCCCATATTTTTCAAACAATCCCACTAACCTTTCTAATGTCCATACAATTTTGTCTTAAGTCCCATATGGTTTTAATAGTCCCTAAAACATGTTTAATGTCTTAGGACTTTTGTAATGATTCCCATATGCTTCTAATAGTCCATAAAATACTTCTAATGTCCTTAGATTTTTGTCTAAATACCATAAGCTTTTGGCAGTCAAAAACCTCTGCCATGTCCATGTAGTTCTATCACGAGTCCCATATCTTTTAGACAATCCTTATAACCCCACAATGTCCATACATTTCTATTTTAAGTCCCATCTGGTTTTAATAGTCCTAAGTAGTGTCCTTAAATTTTAGTTTGTAGTCCCATAAGTTTTTGACAATCACTAAAATTGAAATGTGATGTCCATGTAATTTTGTTACGAGTCACATACCTTTCATACAACTCCTATAACCCACCCACCAATGTCCATACAATTTTGTCTGTAGTCCCATATGGTTTTAATAGTCTTTAGTTAAAACATAATAAAAACACATTACATTCACCCAAAAAGGGTAGATGAAAGTTCATTTTAAAAGTCCAAATCCAATGATTTTTCAAAAAAAACATTTAAATGATGTTGAAGTTCATATTTTTTTCCATTTCCAAGTTCATACCATCATAACTTAAACATTTTTTAAAAACCTCTAAAAATATGGGCCTTGAAAAATCAATTTAGATATCAAAATGGACTTCATGAATTTTAAATATTACAATTTTTGAAAAACTTTTTCTTACTTAGTTTTTTCATCTTAAGTGTTATGGTACTTCAATGTGTGGTGGTAAAAAGTTATAGGCTTAGTTTCCAACTCCACTAGAAGAAAACAATCCATAATGATAATTTTTTGGGGGTAGTTTGGATTGTGACATTGGATGTACCATCTTTTGTAAAATCCACCTTGGATTGAACATTTATCCTTTTGGTAAAAAAATTTAGGGTTTGAAAGATTAGAATGTAGGTTTCAATTTTTCATTTCATTTTTGCCAAGTTTCTCAAATAGATTTGAATACAATGCAACAATACTTGACTCACCCATAAAAAATGCCACTATGACTTCCAAAAAAGTCCATTATAGTGTGCTTTTACCCAACACGTTTAATGTCCTAGGACTTTTGTTATAATTCCCACATGCTTCTAATAGTCCATAAAATACTTCCAATGTCCTTGGATTTTTATTTGAATCCCATAAGCTTTTGGTAGTCAAAAACCTTTGCCATGTCCATGTAGTTATGTTATGAGTCCCATATATTTTAGACAATCCTTATAACCCCACCAATGTCCATACATTTTTGTTTTAAGTCCCATATGGTTTTAATAGTCCCTTCAAGTAATGTCTTAGGATTTCTATCTTAAGTCCCATATGCTCCTAATAGTTCATAAAATTCTTCCAATGTCCTTAGAATTCAGTCTGTAATCCCATGAACTTTTAATAATCACTAAAACTTCTGCCATGTCCATGTCAATTTGTTATGAATCCCATATCTATCAAAAAATTTCTATAACCTTTCCAATGTCCATCCATTTTTGTCTTGAGTCCCATATGGTCCCTAAAAAGACTACTAACAATCACAATACATTGGGATGTTAGGAAAACAGATGTTCAAAAAATTATTGATTGACGCAGTACCCAAAAATGTTAATAAATTTGAATAACTGCATTTGGGTAAATAATGGGTACTACATTTGTTAACATTTCTTTACCCACAATGTAATAATGGAGTTTACTTTAAATTTTGAATTAAAGCTTCTAACTTTGTCAACAATCTTTTAAACTAACATAATTTAATTATGTGGCTAAATCAAACCAAAGTCCTCCATGTTCTTGAGCCTTAAAGGACTTAATAGTTTCATCCAAGACCTAAAAATGTGGCTACTAAGCTAACACAACATGCTACAAGCGGCCAATTTAAGTAGTTTAAGATCATCAACTTGCAAAGCAATGTGGATAGATGAAAGAAAACCTAGGTGTAAATCCCCATAAAAATTCAAGGCTAATTATCAAATAACACTTCAATCAAATTGACCATGGATACAATGAATTAAATAGGGACAAAATTCATCTATCAAAACCATACCAAAACAACATTTCTCAAAGTTGTTTCCACAAATTGAGGCTTTTATTATAAGGCAAGTGCTTCTCATTCTTTTGACCTCTAGATTTATACAAGCAAAAAAATTGCAACCAACCCCTTGAAGCCTTAAAGTGCTTCAACATTGCACCTTACATAAAAATGTAGTTGTCACAACTAACATATCATGCTACAAATGTTTCAATAGTAGATAGCCATGTAATCTTACAAAACAACGGTATGTAGGTCCGATTGAAAAAATAAACCCTCATTAAAAATCTTCATGAACCATGTACATATGATCCATATTAAGATAGTTGGCATCAAAGTTCAATGCAAAAACAAACAAAAATTGAAGGTATTAACTATTAAGCAACCAACAAGATACAAGTTTCTAATTTTGCAAAAATAAAATGGAATTTCCAATGAACTATAGGATCCTCAATCGAACATTATAGTATCCTCAGATTGAACCAATTAATTTTGCATAACTTATTAATCAATGAATGCTTGTAAGAGCTTGAAAGCTTTGAAACTTTAACAGTATACATGGCCGTTGAAAAACTTCTATAGATTCAAAGCTTTCCTTATAGCTTCCCAACCCTAAAAGATTGATTGTTTTCTAAAAGCTTGAATATATTTGCAACAAGTTGAAGGTTTTCTACAAGCAACAAGAAAACCTTAAAACCTTATAGTGCCCAAAACTTGAGATCTTCAAGGATATCAATATGTGAAGAAAAGTTGAAAACATGATCAAGAAGCAAAGGTGCATTGAAATCACTTTTGAAAACATAACAACACAAAGAGAAAAATCTTTAAAAAATGAAAAAACCTACATTTCCATGAGGTTATTACATTGGTTTATCTTCATACAAATGTGGTGCCAATCTTCTATGAACCACCTCCTTTTGGTTAAGATTCATGTGTGTTTCAGAACTCCACCATGACAAAACAATCACCTTAATCCCAAAAGCCAGAACATTTAATTGCTTATTTCGTATGGACAACAACCAAAGGAAACCTGCTAACACACTCATTGACTCTCACCATCAAATAACCTTGTGAGATTCCTAGGATGCATGTTCAACAAACTTACTTTCTACCTAGTTAAGGTTTTTGAATTACCACTTACACCTATTGTCAACAAAACATGTTTTGTGATTAATTGGGCTAATGACAAGTTGTTCTTTTCACTTATAACAAAGACTAAACTAAACTAGTCATGAGCTCTCTCTTAGCAATTGCATCAATAGACACCATAACAAAGTTTGGAACTACCACAAAAGGGTTTGATAAAACCTTCTTCATTACCTCCTCCTATGTGGTTTTATTTGGAAACACCTTCAAGGTTTTTTTCATATTGTCGAGTATGACTTGTGTTGCTTGTCTAACCTCATGGACTAGCACATTACAAAACTATTCTTCACTATGCACATTTTCAAGGACCCTTTTCTCTACTATTCTTTTTCTTTGGAATTATCTTAGTTGAATTCAATGAAACACTAATATTTTGCAACTTTTTCCCTTTTTGCGACACTCATTTTTATGATCCCTAGTCAGATGAAAACACAATCAAGTAGACTAGTTAGTGTACTTTTATGGGTTGAATTACGAGTACCTTAAAATATATCATGAAATTATCAAACATGTAATTTGGTTGGGTAGAAAGATTGAAATTAATATGGTTCTTGATTTTATGTGAAAAAAATGATACAAACATATTTAATAAGAAATTAAGTAAGATTATTATGAATAAAAGTAGGTGCAAGTAGATTAAAACAATGTCCAAATCAAAAAAATAAAATGGGAGCCTTAAAGTATACCATAGGTTTTGTGAAAACATGTAAGTTAGAAATGGTATATTTGGTTTTTGGAAATGAAGTATGTTTAAGACATTTGAATTTTTAATTTTCAAATGCAATATTTACACACTTTTATGATGCAATTGCTTTTCATTTTTATGGAATCTACATCCTTATGATGTCAATTGAGGCTCCATGGTTTTGCATTATGATATGTGGAATTCTTCAGCTATTTTCATGCTTAAATGTGAAAATCACTACTTTTAAATTAGAAAAGACTACTTTTGTGGTCTACTTGATTGTGCTTTCACCCAATTATCATCCCTTCTCTTGGTTATTACCTATGTCCTTTACACAAAAACCATATTTTTGACATGATGGTCAAAATGAGAAAAACACATCTCATACTCTAAAGCTTATATGAACAGACTTCCTTAAACCCTAAATGAATGAACATCCCACCCAATAGCTTTTCACAAAACCTAGAATTCAAATGGGTAGGTACATGTGCATGATGGTGCCATTGTGGAAGGCTTTGGAATTTCAAATGTGTAAAACAAAGGCTAAAAAATCCTTGTTAACATCACCTTAAGTAAAGTTTGTGAAAATGTTTGCTTGTTAGGGTTGAAAAAAATCCAAATTACATTTTTTATGGACTTATAAATATATGGTCCAATTTTGACCATCAAAAGGCCATATCTTGCATTTGACTAAAGATTACATGGGATAGGTGCTTGAGATGAATATACTGTATCATATTACAACCTATACTTAGTCATTACAACAATTTAAAATTAAAAACACCCACAAATATGCCAATTTTTCCATGTTTCAATTGCCCAACCACTCCATATTTTCAAACTTTCAAAATCCATTATTTGTAGTGGATGAACTTTTTTTCAAAAAATAAAAACATGGATGTGTTTATAATGAAGTTATTTATTTAAAATCCATTGTTAATCATCATAATTAAGAATAGATTAATCACCATATGCATTTGAACCAAATGCGCCTTGGGGAAAAAATCCATACTGTTACAACAGTGAGACACTCAATCTTCCATTTACTTAATGTTTAGATCTATGACCCATCTCATGGAGATGGTACCATGAGTGCAATCCACCAAATCATTGAAGAGTTTGAATGCATCCCTTTGGAATGTAAATGTCTGATCACAATATAATTAAAATAATTAATCCAACTTACAAATTGAATTATAGTTGTGAAATCACAACCATACACATCTCACAATTGGGCAAACTTGATGTGAGAATGAATTGTAGTTCAAAGAGGCATTAAATGAGCCAATCCAAAAATCACTTGGACATCACACAATTGATCCAAGGTACTTGCTACCTAGCTAAATTGTTAAATCTATTGCCATTTTTAGCAAGAGAATGCAATACTCTTCATGTACATGCTTCATGGGATTCAACATACTAATCCATTTAATTTTGATGTTGCGAAGAAGCTTGTTACCTTTTGTTTCCATAATTTGGGCTAGTTTGACAAACTCCAAATGGCATTTCAAAGATTTGCAAAAATAAAAAATAAAAGGACTGTAGTAGATCCTCTAATTATGTCACCATGGGTAAATGAAAAAATGTTTAGATTACTAGATTAGTACAATGTGCCATATAGTGGATGCCAATAAAAAAAAGAACATAACACTTTTGAATTTGAAATATAACTCCATTTCAAGCACCCTAAAAGGTACTCACACTATTTGCACCAAAACATAATAACCTCTTAGGTATCTCAAACTATTTGCACCAAAACATAATAACCTCTTAGGTATCTCAACTTTTGCTAAACCACTAACAACCATGAAAATATCCGTGATGCCTTTGGTTAAGTTTTGTCCATTGGATCCTTCCACAACACAGTCAATTGTAAGCAAAATAGGAATGTGACACCAATCTTGGACACAACATCCATGGATAAAAAACCAACTGTGATCATCCAAAATATGTTAAGGCCACGAACTTGGCCTCTTAGATAACAACTTTACTGGTTGCTAGAATTTGATTATGGACATATTCCTCAATTTCCCAACCTAAAGAATCACTCCAATGTTTCTTGGGAGTGTTTTTGAGCTTCAAAAATTCATATAAGGACTTTAAATCTTTGTATTTGGTCATGGGCTTTTCTTGGGCAAGAAGCATGAATATAGAAACAAATTAAATCACTTTCCTTTTGTTTTTTCCTTCAAATTCACTTTGAACCTGCTCCAAAATACAAGGGCAATTCATTGAAACAAATTTTGTTTCATTTTTGGCATGTGCACACATGACATCCACAACCTTAAGCCTTTCTTCATTTTTTCTCTTCTCTGTTTGTTTTTCAAGTGAATCTCACTTTGGGTTTAAGAAATTATCTTTTATCTCTATCTTAATGCAGACTTTACATCTCACAATTGATAGATTTCCAAGTGCATAAAAAATAGTTTCAGCCCATGGCATTTTCATAAACCAAACATCTTGGAACTTCTTCACTACATCTATTGGGGATTTTTTAGGTTTCTTTTTGGTTAAACTCCTAGGGCATCTATTATTTCAAAATTAGTATCATCAAGGCTCGGATTATGACTCTGAAGGGACAAAAGAAGAAAATTTTGATCATTTTGGATCTCAACAACAATAGGATTAGGTCCATGTTCAAGGTTGCAAACATTATGTTTTTTTCCCTATGCATTAGACTCTGTCTCATTAAGCTACAAATTTAAAACCATGATTGTTCTTTCAAAAAATAAATTTGAACTTGAAATTGGGAGGAGGTTTCAATTTCAATGCCATCTAAATTCTAAAGAAAAACATCTTTAAACTCTAGACTTGGATCAATAGATTCCAATTTAGTTAGCATAGAAGTTTGCACAAAAAGTGATAAAATCATAGACAAGCTTTAGATTGACAAAATCACACAAATTTTAAAGTGACAAAGTCACACACACAAGTTACAACCTTGAATTCAAATATTAAACCAATTCGAATTTCAATTCTTGAAACACAAATATGGATGACACTGGTTCAGTGTTGACTACACAATGCACACAAAAAAACACAAAAAAAAATAAATTCAAAAGGTGAGGTTTGAAGAACTTTCTTTCATTTCAAGGTGGAGTGGTGAGCTTTTAAAGATTGAACACCATTGGATCCTAGTTCTTGATTTCCAATGTTGCAACACTAAGAATCATTGCTTGTGATTCAAGGCTCAAGCCTGGGCCGTGTTCATGTTCAAGCTTCACCAATCAAACCCAAGCCCTGTTCACATTCAAGCTTTGCCGGTTAAACCTGTTCATGTGAATGATAACCAGTTCAAAAAAATCCTCATAGTGAGATTCCACCACTCACCATTTTGTACTACATAGATGGTAAATCAATGCAACAAATAAATTTTAAGCAATTGTAGACTTGCAAATTGCAATGTGCATATATGAAAATCAAGATGAAGATCTATTGGATCCTTGTTCGGCGTTCATCAATGACCCTCATACCCATTGTATTCTAAATAACCTAAATGTTCATTCTGGAGGGATGAATCTTGAATGTTGCAAGTTGCAGCTATTAGCATTGAGTAGGACAAGATGAAAAGAAAAAAAACATTGACAATTAGGACTTGGGAGTTAGCACCCATGATCTGTAAGATGTGAATTTCAAATGGTTGCTAGAATTTAGGGTTTTGAGCTTTGAATGCTTGGTCACTAACTTATTGTTCAGCCACCAACAGTTAGGGTTTTAGTGACCACTCACTAATGAGTCGATGACTACACAATTCCTAGTACCTAGTACCTACCTCCTACCTAGGTATTAAGTACCTACTACAACCTAATACCTATTAGCGACTAGCCACCAAACACATTGAAAATCATAAAGCAACATGGAGACCTTGGGAATAAGTTGGCATGTGAATGGGTGGCTAGATGCACATCATCTACCAAAACCCTAATATCAGTTGATCTATGTATGTGCGACAGCTGACCATTGAGATTCTTTATGATGGGGAATGGATGGCCAAAACCCATCACTGTCTTGTGAATCTGTCCCAAAAGAAACGTTTTTCCCCCTCATAGGTTTTAGTGGTTTCCTGCAGCCAGTCGGAAAAAAGCGAATTTTCGCTCCAGAAAAAAACACTGGTTCCTAAGGCACCACCACTTTGGACACTCATTTCAGCATCAAATTTCCACTTTTCCAAAGCAGCTTGTCAATGTATGGAATGGCATAATCCAATGATCACGCACGAGTCTCTGGAACTAAAACCCAATGTGACCGTGCTTGCTTGCTTGCTATCAGGCCATCCACATTTGACTTGGGATGGACACACATGGACACGCTCTCTGATTTCTATGAATAATCAAAGTGGGACGCCCTGCCAACCCATTTCCCCCAACAAGCTAGCAAAGTATTACTGGACTGTAGTGCTCTGTTATGCTTGGCCCACACTCATTGCATGTGGAAGACATGTAGTGTCTTCTGTTTGAAAATTCAGGACCATGGAGAGGGACTTCCTTATAATGTGATTCACATGTTTTGTGATCAAATCATTCATTTTGTGAAGGAGGGTTTCAACCATTGTTGGGAGCACTACTTCGATGTACTATGGAATTGCCCTGGTAAGGTGAGTCGTATTCCCTTAGGTGATAATGGGATGTTTAGATGTTCATGCCCATGTGAAATCAGTTGTTCGTTGATTTGCATTAGAATGAACAAGTCATGGGCACAAAAAATAGAACCATTAAATAACAACCTGTCTCACCTTAGAAAACACCTGCATAAATCTCTTAATGAGACACAAAATTATGTTACTTTATAAGGTTCTTTAAAGGTACATGAAGGTTACACTAAACCTTACTTTAAGGTACATAATGGTTACCCCAAACCCTAAATAACCATAAGCTGAGGTTTAGGGTAACCTTTTGTACCTTTAAATAACCCTCAGCTTTCAGGTCTTTGAAAATTTTCAGAATCAAATAAGTGAAAGAATTGGTAGGTCATAGTAGGATCTTTGACCCGTTATTTGATTTTTGAGAACCATGGGTGAAGGGTCCATATACCCAACCATTACCCACTAGTTTGTTCATTATAAAAAAGACAACATGCAACACTAGTTTTAACATAGTAATCAGTTTTGGTGTCTTTATTCAGGTACTTTAAAAAAAGCTTGAACATTAAATTATTTTTTTCCCCAGGTGGTAGCCTACAGGCAGCATCTGTTTGGTTCCACTTTTAGTTCTGCCAGTTCCAGTTGTGATGTGAATCAACAGTGGGGAACACTGTAGTGATCTGAATGAGCAGTGGGAAACTCTGGAACAAGCCTCTGTAGAACCCCCATTATCAACTGAGGGAACAGCATCTTGCCCCTCAGAGTGCAGCTTCAAATGTTCCTAGGTACATTTATCTCTCTGTACTGGCATACAAATTCCTTGTCAGCTCGTGACAATCACTTTCTAATGGTTGTCATTTTGGGACCTTTTATGTACTCTATAAGGTGCCCCTTAGGACCTAAAGCTGAAACTAGTTGCAGAGTGTGTCCTAGGGTGCACCTTACCTAGCATAAACAAGGGGTGTGTCACACTGTGGCCTTGCCATTTACATTAAAAGGTATCTTACGGCAAAAGAAGAATTATGGAATTCAGATATTCCACCCTGCAAAAATATAATCTTCAAAAAAATCCTTTGAAAGAAACCAAATCCTTCAGGATATCATAACTCTATGACTAATCTCAAGTTTCAACAGAAGCAAAAATATCATCTTTCAAAATTCCTCGTATAAAAACAGACCTACTACCTACGGGCCAAATTCATCAAGCTATTATACTCTATAATGAGTCTAAACACAGTATCCTTGCCTTGGTAGGCAAGGCCAACAAAGTTTTGAGGGCAGATTCTGCTAAAATTAGAGCTGGGCTTTCTCAAAAGTCAGTGTTTATGTCTAAATCAGCACCTTTTTTCAAGAACTATGCTTTCTTCTGCAATCTAAGATGCCTGAAAAGTGTGCGCCATCTGCCCTCAAAATCCTTGATGTGTAGGGTAATACCCAAGGAGCAGGGAGTTCAGAGAGTTAGTGCCTGCGCGACGTGGAGCTGAGGGGCGATTATTTCTTCTGGAACTCCGTCCCTTCAAGGACATTATTGAACGTCAAAAATCAATGTGATTTTTTTTGGTGAGACATGGTAGGTTGATGAGTACCCACTGGGTACAGAAAAAAAACAATCTGGGGGATTTCATAAAGTGGAACACCCACAATCCATTTTTCAAAAATGCCCCATGGGATTTTATGCTTTGTAAGCATACCTCCAAATACACTATAAAAAATCTCAGAGGTTTTTACAAGTAGGGTAGCACCCAGCCCCGGGGTGTTGCATGATGTAAAGCTTGCCACTTTTTTTATTATTATTTTACCTGGTACCCGCCAAGCATCATGGGGAAAAAAATAAGACTATGGGCATTTTTAAAAATGGAATGCCCACCATGATTGTTTCAAAAAAGGAATGCACAAAGGTGGGCATTCCTTTTTCGAAACACCCACATGTTTCTCACACTCTGTAAGCATATTTGCAAATACACTACCAAAAAATGAGCGGGGCTTTATGTGTACATTACACATTACACACTATTCGAAAAGCTAGATTTTGTATAAATATTGAATTTTACAACAAATTATAACTTGGATTTGTGAATGTGCCAAGTTTTATATCAAATTAGATTGGATTATATACGTACAAAATTCAGCTTACTTGCTGAATTTTCAGAAAAAATCAACTTTCTTGCGATTCAACCAAGAATGTGTTCGGCCTTTTCGGTTCAGAGTCCTTTGACTAAAGCAAAATGGACTGTTCAACATAAATCACACATTACTTAGCTACTGAACTTTGAGAGGTGAATACGAAATTTCCAAATGAAAATCTGATTTTTGTCATTTTGGTCATTCTTCTATGTTCACTTCTTTTTATATTGTATGTCAGATCCACTTTGATAATCTTTCTACCAAAAGGAGCTTCACTATCCAATTACATTTTCTTGCTAATATAAACATTAACTATTTCCTTTTGATATGTAGGAACCTAAGTTTTTTTTCTTGAAATTTTTGGTCATTTAGAAAAAAAAAATTGAGATTTTCTTACTAACATAATTTTCTAAAATTTGAAAAAATCACAAAAATCTTATGTTAAATATCTGGGGATAAAACCCTGGTAGGGACCCAAGGTAGAAATTTGGACAAAAATTGTGATGGTTTTGTGTCCTGGCATGCACTTGTTATTCAAAGTATATTGTCAAAATCATGCTTTATCCTAAGAACCCACTGATATAAAGTAGCACAATACTTAATAATGCAGATGGGAAATTGGATACAATAAGTGTGATTTAGTACTTGGAAATCCCAACTCCAAATACATTACACATATTTATAACATTAATTTTGAACCTTATTCTTTGAGTGTGTAATTTCAATAGACTTACAAAAGATATCTACAAGAAATGAAAGCAACTACTACTATTGAAAATCATGCGATAGTCTAGGTTCCCCCTATAGTTTGTCCTACTAATTGTAAAAGGTGTCTTGTTTGATCTTTTACATGAATACTCTTGTGCTATCATGTAATAGACTTGTCAGACTAATTTTAAGTCCATATGTTCTAAGACGAGGCTAGCGTGGTTCTCCAATGTGAATTATGACATCAATGAAAAACATATGGCACCAAAGCTAGGTTGACAAAATTATATAAACACATAATGATTGGAAAGAATCTCACCAAAGTCCTTGCTTGTTTACATGTATGATCAACTTTTCGGTATTGGTCCTTCCTCCTAGAAGTTAAGCAAAAACAGTTTACATAATCTATTGATTTCCCAGAAAATAAAATGGTTTTCAAATTGAGAACTCAATTCAGATTTTGGGCATGGCAGGCGCCTATTTTTCACAAAACTTCAGAAATTTCAAAATAAAATTAATCAGTGACTAACCAGCCTAGGTATTAGGATGGATGAAATATATTGTAAAGAACTCTTACTTAATATGATTTAGATATGGGTTCAAGGTTTAAGGTTTAGAATATTGTGTCCATATTAGAGGCCACCTTCAACACACACCCTATAAGTCTCTATTCTCATATAAAGGGTTTTGGGTTTAGGATTTTGTGTCTATAATAGAGCCCACCTTCAACAGTGGAAAAGAGGGCAAACTCTTTCATTGCATGAGAGGTCTGGGAGTCATGGCAAAATGGTACAAGTCTACCCACCAACCATTGTGTGTGTACATAATAGAGTCCACCTTCAAAAAAGGTTCAAGTACATACATTGTTGGTAAGAGTCCCTCTCAAATTGATTGATTACAGGGGTTCGTGTCCTAGAGTCAAAAAGTTTTTTTTCTTTTGTGGGTGTGGGATGAGCAACCTAGGTGAAAGAAAGGTTGCAATAATAAGAGTGGGACCTGCTTAACAATACCACCACCATCACTATGACCATCTTCTTCTTTCTCTATCATTCATTTAGTTGATTGCACCCAACCCAAGTAGAAACCAAAGCAAAGGTGAAGAAAGCTAGAAATGTCACATATAAAAAGTATAAGAAAATCAAATCATCACAACCATGGGTTTTTTCTTTTTTCTTTTTCCAAATTTTTGATATGGAAAATTTTGATTCAAAACTAATCTAATTCAAACTATAAAAATATTTACCAAAATTTTCCCAATTTTTGGGTAAAAAATGACAATTTTTTTCCAAATAAAGCATCAATCTCCACCATTTACAAGTTACCACCTTCTTTCTAAGAGTCCTTTACTTGATTTGCCTAATCAATCAAGGAGACAAAGAACAAACTAACAAAATGAGAGATAAAAGTGACTGACCCTGGTCCCCCCCTGCCCTACTCAAGGCCAGAGTAAATCAACCAGCACTCAACAGTGCACCCACTAGGTATGGATGATGTCTGGACATGAAACACTTCATTGAGCTGATGTTCCACAGGTAACCACAATGGTTAGCCTAGGTCCTATTTTTCATTGTTTTAAGTACTTTTCATTTATTTACTAGGTACCTACTTCCATACTTACCTACCTAATTGGGCCCTCACCCAAGCAAGCCCCCATCATCAATTTCACACTCAAATGGCTCGATCAATCAACTACCACCGACACTCATTCTCACCAACACCTATAATATATCAAATAAAACCCATCCCTTTTCCTCTGAACAACAACAAAGAACAACAACCACCATGACCACCCAGATGAAGAAGAGGAAAATGACAAACAGCTTTCAATTGTATTATAACAGAACTGTGAAATCCAGCTGGTTGATGGGACCACAAAACTCGAATGCCCAAATCTGGTCCAAGACAGCAGTATTAGCTACTTAACATAATAGGTTGCCAAATAAGTTTTCATTAATCTGTCTGGGAAAACATTAAGTAAAGGTCAGGGATAGCAAGAAATGTCATTTTCTTGACCACATTATATGACATAATCTTCTGGTCATGATGATCATACACTCGTACCAACAATAATTAGCCTACTGAAATCTTTGTTGAACACAAAGTCTGTCAAAATACCTTACACTTGAATCTCCCACCCCAGAACTTAATTTTATGGAATCAGCTCACGCTTGCCCATTCCGTGCAATTGCCTAGTAGCTCATACCAATTGGCTCAGGTGACACTATGAAGCTCTGGATGAAGGGTGGAATCTTTGTCATGACAGATGACTATGTAGTATGGAATGGTTGCCATAATGATTATGTGGTAGACCCCCCCCCCAGTGCCAATTGTGTCCCATAATGGCCATTGGTCACCTTATGTAGCTAGTAGGTAGTGACCATTGGTCAGCCAACTTTATGTGTTAGAGAACACCCTAGCCCATAGGGAGCATTCTGCCTCAGTAGGGTGAGGCTGGTAGGCCCTGCTCTAAGGACAAAATAACTGGCAGAATGTGTCCTTTAGGCATGTTTCTTGGTGTAAAGGTCTGTAGGTAGGTTGTAAAGTAGGGTAGGCAGGCCATAGATTATATTGAGTTGTGGTAAAAGGGATAGGTTGGTAGGAAATGACAGAATTGTCCGCTGTGGCCGATTCTGCCATTTTAAGAAAGCCTGAAAACCTGCCAAACCAGGAGTTACAGACCTTTTTACCTACTTGATTTTTGCCATTGGTTCATTAGACGGGCCAACTTCTGTATTAGATAATGGCCATTGGTGACCCAGCCAAGTTTTGTATTAGTTAACAGCCATTGGTTGGACCTAACCAAGTTTTGTATTAGATCATGACCATTGGTTGGACCCAGTGTTGTTTTGTGTAAAATAATGGCAATTGGTTCACAGTTCGGACCAAGTTCTGTTGTAGATGACAATGGCCTTTGGTCAGACCCAGCCAAGTATTATATTAGATAATGGCCATTGCTCAGACCCTACCAAGTTTGTATTAGATAATGGCTGTTCATCACACCAGCCAGCCACCACTACTCAGCCACATCATCCCAATGGTCAATATATAATATGTAACAATTTTGGGCACTTGGTACTTACTTGGCCCCATATAGTGCTCCCAGGATGGTTGGGATTTACACAATGGTCATATGGATCCACATAATAGTGTGTTTGTCTCCCTCTACAGTGGATAAAGTAGACTATTATGTAGATCCACAGGAGCATTGTGTAAATCCACTTGACCATTATATAAATCCATGAAGGCCATTACATAATGGCCCGTGCCAACCATTGTGACCATTTCTCTACATGTTCCAAAATTCAGTCTCCCCCAAATTCCTCTCAAGCACCTCACCTGGCACAATATGGCCTGTACATGGCATGCTCCATAATACACCTCACCAAGAAAATGGCCTATTCCCGGCACACTCCATAATGCACCTTATTGGGCACAATGGCCTGTAACGACACTACTCTATAATACACCTCACCAGGCACAAAATGGCCTATACCTGACATGCTCCTTAATACACCTAATCAGGCACAATGGCCTGTACCCAACACATTCCATAAGACACCTCACCAAGCACAATATGGCCTATAAACAGCATACACCAAAATACACCTCATCAGGCACAATGGCTTGTACCTGGCACACTCCATACTACACATCATCATAGGGCACAATGACCTACACCCGGCACACCCCATAGTACATGTTGTCATTGGGCACAATGGCCTGTGGTCGGCAAACTCCATGATAAATGTACATGTCACTGGGCCACAAATGGTCTATATACCCAGCACACTCCATAATGCTTAGGCCCACTTTACACTAGGAGTCAAGCCAACGTTCAACCCAAATCCAGCATTCCTATTGGTGCAAGAGTTGAAATCAGCCCCAAGGGCTTTACACTAGGAGTCAAGGCTGAAATAGAAAAAAAAAATTCAATCTGCCCTAACTTTATGGCCTTGTATTGGCCCCAAGGCTGGAAAAGTATACCATCCAATTTGGGAAGCCAATTTGCAACCCAAAAATGCTCAAAGTTGGCTTCAAGTTTTTTTGGCCCCTGACTCCTAGTGTAAAGCGGGGCCTTACATATGGCCAAAACCAAAAAATCAAAGTCAGTAATAGAAGGTTTTTTTTTATAAAGTTGATAATTACCACCTAATATTAAGTACCTACCTAGTTATTATTATTTCAAACAGCCATTGTAGCCTTTCCCGTAGGTACTAGGAATAGAAAAGAAATAAAGAAGTGAAATTTATTAGGAATCAGCCAGCCCAGTGGTACTTAGAACCGAGTGCCCATTGTCAGAATTCTCTCATCACAAAACGACACCCAAATAATAATTCACTTCCCCCCGGCCCCGTCGGACCTCTCCGATTGGTCGGTCCCTCAGTTTTTCCTCTTTTGGACCCCCTCCTGAGTAGTTCTCCTCCTCTTCCTCCTACTGAAGCTCTTCTTCTTCTCCTGGTCATCCTCGATTCCATTGTGTGCGTTGGTGCGTGCGGGGTGTGTTGCTGCTGCTGTGCTGCGCACGTCTCGTAAGGACCGTTGTTGTTACGGAAACGAGCATGTTTTTCTCTCGTAAGCAAGCCAAGAAGAAGCTGCAGGAAGGATGGAAACATGACCGAGGAGGAGCAGGAGGAGGGATTGTCAAGAACAACAACAGCAGCAGCGGCAATGATCAGAGCTTTGGAGGAGGACTGTGGGAGAATAATGGCGGTATGAAGAGGTCGAGTAGTAAGGGGATTTTGGACAAGGGGAGTACTGCCGTTATGGAGCATGAAGATGTTGATGCTGATGCTGCCGGTATCGAATGGGAGATGCGTCCTGGTGGTATGTTGGTGCAGAGACGTGACGTTACCGATGCCGCCGCTGTTTTTGGACCTCTTGTCAAGATCAAAGTCTCCTTCGGCCTCGTCTCTCATGACATTACGGCTCCTGCTCATGGTAGCTTCGGTACGTGTCTTTGTTAGTCTTCCCTACACTGGGACGCACGCTCGCTCGCTCCTGTGTGAGATCTGTATCTTGGTTGTGTTTTGCATGCTTATCTTCTCTAGGTGCAGGCAGACGGATGATCTTTGTCGCCGACATTGCCTGTGTTAAACAGATCTCTCTCTCTCTCTCTCTCTCTCTCTCTCTCCTCGTCGTCTTGCGGTATGGCTGTTGCATGACGGATTTGTGGTTCTGACGGAGAGCGGAAGCTGGTGCTACAGTTAGTACGACTTCTTCTTCTTCTTCATGCATGTGTTCTTGAAGGTTTGGTAGAAGCAGGCTTTTGATCTCTAAAGACGACTACCCTAAATTTCTGAATGAGCAGAGATTTGCAAGCAGTAGGATCAGGTGTATGGCCTCTTCAATCCTTGATTGATGAACAGCTAAATTTAGTGCAGGCATGTGAAGCATTTTTTTTCTGCAGCAGAAGAAATTTCTCTTGCTCCTAGGGCAGTTTCTCACTGCAAGTACCTCTAATTGTTGCATCTGGGAAATTGTAATTGATGGATATGAGGATCAGGGTGTTGCTGTGTTGAAGAAAACTGATGTAAGTATGTGCTGATGTGAGAGAGAGGGGGGATGTCAATGTGGATGCAGGGGATGTGAAGAGGCTGCTTGTACCACTCACTGGTTTGGCTCCAAAGGAGCAGCGATTACTGTTCAAAGGAGTTGAGAAAGAAGATTCAGAAGCACTGCACATGGCAGGTGTGAAAGACAAAGCAAAGCTCATCCTTGTGGAGGATCCTGCTGCGCGTGAGCGAAAGGTTCAGGAGCAGTACAAGCAAGAGAAAATCACTCGCTCCTATCAAATTGTAACAAGCATTCAAGCAGAGGTGGATAAACTGGCAGAACAGGTATGGGATGACGTTCTCACCACTGCATTGGAGTAGAGATTCTGCACCACATACAGTCCATTTTACTGCAAGTGTTTAGGGAATTTCTTCCCTCCCTGTGTTCATCTAGCATGGAATGGCTGAATCTGTTTTCATCTTTAAACTTCATACCTGTCTGATGTTAGTGCTAATCTGCTTTGAACTTGAGTACATGGTTTGTTCACAGGTTCAGCAATGAGCCCTTTACTCCTAAGTTTCAGATGCAACTCATGTGGTTAGTCTTTCCAAGTATATATTGGAGTTGGTCATAAATTCATCATTGATGATGGTAGGTGTCAACTTCTGAAGGATCATTCCGAAGTGGAGATGCACTTTCAGCAAGTGAGTTGCGCTGCTTGAACGAAGCTTTGATGCAGAGGTTGCTTAGACTTGATGGGATTGAGGCAGTTGGTGAGGCTAAGATTCTGAGGAGAACACAGGTATCATGCCATGTTCTCACTGCAACTACCTTTCTGATGCTTGGTTCCAAAGTTGTTGAAAAAGAACTGGAAACCCTCCAGCACTTCCATTCCTTGTTGACATGTTATGGACACCAATGTGAAAATGGCAGTTGTGGGTCCACACAACTGTCAATTTGCATCTAAATTACCATTGCACCCAGTAGAAGCATATGGGAGAGCCCTTTCACAGGAGACCTGAAGTTGTGTTTCATAAGTATCATGGTTGAAAGCTGCTGTTGGGATGGCAAACCAATTTCATATCCCAGATATGGTCTTCTGAATTTTGGAAGATGCTGAAAATCTGGGAGAGTATCATACAGCAGGGACCTCAATCATAATGGATACAAAACCCACATTGTTCACCAGATAATGAATGCCCTCCTTAGAAGAAAGGTCATTAGACCTTCTCAGTTGACTACCTTAATTCAATTCTGAGCCATTACTGACCTTTGCTGATGGTTACATTGATGTTTTGGAATATGTCTTCCCCCATGCTGCTGATTGGTTAATCTTGTCAATGTTTTCCCAACTGTGCAGGTGAAGAGGGTTCAAGGACTAGTGGAGGCAGTGGACAGATTAAGAGCAGCACTTATGCAGCCACCGCCAAAAGAGAATCAAGTGGTAGTGACCACTCAGTGGGAAACTTTTGATGGTGGTATGGGCAGCCTTGCAGTTCCTCCTCCCTCCTCTGCCTCTGTGAATGCAAATTGGGAAACTTTTGAGTGAAAGCAGTACCATTGTCTTAAAGCTGGTGGTGTGCATGTATTCTTTTAGTGTAGGAAGTTGAGTAATATCACTGCCGTATATAATTTTCACAGATGCCTCGGGTGTCTGGAATGGTATAAAATTAGAGCAGCAGAATTAGCAGTCTTTGTACACTTAGAATCCCTCATCTTGTGAGGTTGCTTATTGTTTAGAGGCTAGCAGAGCTGTGTGTATCCTTCTGCCTTCTTCTGTCCCTCTCACTCTTACCTAGTTGCCCAACTTTTAGGTAGTTATGGCAAAGTCACCTTGCTGAGAGTTCTGAGTTTACTGTCAAGGCTGTTCTGTCCCACTATCACTTTCTTATCAAAAAGATGTAAAGATGTATTGCTACAATACATGTTCTCCACACAGGTGTAGTATTTAGTTCTAAGTTGACTGGGCATTTCAAGTATACCATGGTGATCACAACACATGGAAAAATTGTACTCTTTGGGGACCTTAGCTTCTGAAACCAGATTCCCAGTTACAACTGCCCTCAGTTTGTTGGCATTAGTTTTGGGTTTTTATTGGTTTTGCTGGAACTGACAATATGGTTACCTTCAAAGTGTTGTGTTGTTGTGGGTATGATTTTTCGCATCATAGCTTGAGCAAATGTTTTGCATCCAAGTAGATTTCTCTTTTAAAGCTATATCTCTTGAGTGCTAACCAATGCTATGATCCAGTCTTCCTGTTGCCACTGTGAATGTAATTCCAGGAAATGCAACTCAAGATGCAGAAGTTGGTGTACTGGTTTGTCTGAAATTTTGGGCAGATTACCATCTACTTGTCTACTCCCATTATTGAGAGCTGATAAGTCAGTGCTGCTAGGCACTGCTATTCATGAAGAAGGCGATATAGTAGTGGCTGTTGATTCAGCACCCTCCCCCCCCCCCCCCCCCCCCGGGGGGGGGGGGTGGGGCAATTT